>UMER01023101.1_pt1 | contig 10429 bp, 10 predicted proteins | sample 1964801 | NCBI WGS metagenome assembly UMER01 (sample SAMEA4836025, study PRJEB28245) | human gut metagenome | biome: gut microbiome; material: fecal sample | place: Denmark | collected 2008 | reverse complement strand
TCTTACGGCGGTTCCGGTGGATTAAGTGGTATTTTCTTTCTATCAAGTTCACCGATAGGAATTGTTGTGCTGGTCTTATTGGTTTTATATGCTGTATATAATATGCGAAAAGGAAAGGGAACAGGCAATACGTATACTTATGCCAATCCCGGCATTAAATCTAATGAAGGTATCTTTGAAGAGGAAATCATTGCCCGTATCCAGGAAGAAGATCCTGCATTCTCAGCCGAAAACTTTCGTAATTATGCAAGTGAAGTGTGGTTGACCTTGCAAGAGGCATGGGAAGCCAAAGATTGGCATAAGGTACGCCCATTTGAAAGTAATACTTTGTTCAATGTTCATAATCGCCAATTACAGGAATATATAGACCATCATAAAACCAATTACATGAATATGCAGAATGTCAGAGGCATTACGATTGCCAGCTATAGCAGTGATGAGGAACATGAAATTGTCCATGTGAAGTTAGATGCCAGCCTGCTTGATTATGTTGTCGATGATGACAGTGGCAAAGTGTTAGAAGGAAGTAAAACAGATTATGTATATCGTTCTTATAATCTTGAATTTATTCGTAAGAAAGGGATAAAAACAAAAGAACAGGAAGGTACAGCAGTTACCAATTGCCCGAATTGTGGAGCACCTACTACGGTGACCAGCAGCGGACAATGTGAATATTGTAAATCCATCATTACCAATGGTGATTTTGGCTGGGTATTAAACCGTTACAGTCCATGGTAAGCATACTTAGACATATCCAATATATGACGAGGAGGTAAGCATATGGGATTAATTAAAGCAGCTATCAGCAGTGCGAAAACAACATTAGCCGATCAATGGCTGGAGTATTTCTATTGTGATTCATTAAGCGATGATGTACTGGTTAAAAAAGCCAGTAAACGTGTCGATGCCGGAAGTAACACGAAAGGCAGTCCGGATGTCATCACCAATGGCAGCGGTATTGCGGTTAATGAAGGACAGGCAATGTTGATTGTGGAAGATGGTAAGGTCGTTGATTTTACTGTAGAACCCGGTCGTTTTATCTGGGATTCTTCCAGTGAGCCAAGTTTGTTTGATAACGGCTGGCAGGGATTAAAGGATTCCTTTAAAACGTTTGGGAAACGTTTTACAATGGGTGGTACTGCCGGCAAAGATCAACGTGTTTATTTCATTAATTTAAAGGAAATCTTTGATAATAAATTTGGCAGTGCTACACCGATGGCATATAACGATCCAACATATCGTGCGATTTATATTCGTTATTTTGGCTCTTATACGTTCAAGATCAAAGACCCTATCGTTTTCTATACCAACATCAGTGGAAATATTAGTGATGTTTATACAAAAGCTGATTTGATGGAACAATGCGATGCAGAATTTGTGAATGCATTGGATGAAGCTTTGGCAAAATGTAGTGATGAAGGATTCCAATTTAATGATCTGCCAAAACGGCAGCGTGAAATTGCGAAGTTCATGAATGACACCCTCGATGAAGAATGGCGTGAACGTCGGGGAATGGAAATTGAAGCTGTCGCAATCTCTAAGGTTACACCGGATGATGAATCCAGAAAACGTATTGAAACCATCGATGATGCCATTATGTTATCTGATTCTCGCGTAGCAGCCGGAAGACTTGCTGGCGCACAGGCCAATGCTATGGAGAATGCAGCCAGTAATGAAGCCGGAGCTTTTACCGGATTCTTAGGTATGGGAATGGCCAATGCAGCAGGTGGACAAGGTGCTAATATGTATAGCGGCATGCAGCAACAAGAAGATAATCCTTTCTTCATGAAGAAGGAACCAGCCTCATCCAAGCCGACATGGACATGTGCTTGCGGCGCTGTCAACAGTGGTAACTTCTGCAGTGAATGCGGAAAACCGAAGCCGCAAGAAGAAGGATGGACATGTGCTTGTGGAGCAGTCAATTCCGGCAACTTCTGTAGTGAATGTGGAAAACCAAAACCAACAAAAGGTTTTGTTTGCAGTAATGAAGCATGTGGCTATACCAGTGATGAGAATATGAAATTCTGTCCGGAATGTGGCAGCCCGAATAAAAACAAATAAACACGAAAAGAAGTGTGAACAGCACTTCTTTTTCATACAAAAAACGATGTAGCTGCGCATAAAAAAGTGCTATACTATACATAAAGCATACATAGGGGAGTGTTGTTATGGAGAAAGAAACCGGATATTTAATTATGGCAAGGAAGATGGCATATTGTTATCTTTTTCTGTTCGACAGTTTATTTCTATACTGATTTATCGACTATTTTTATAATCTGAATGCTTCTAAATACTATTTTTATATCACAATTACCGCAATCACGTTACTGATTAGCAGCGTGCTGCATGCTCTTCATAAGCTACAGCTAAAAAAAGATAATCAAACAACAACATGGAATTTTTCCATCTCGGATAAATTGCTTTTTCTTTGTATTAGAAGCTATCCGATAATAACCATGATAAGCGTTTACCAATCATCTTCAAATTGCTTAAGCACTTTTCCTATATGGTGTAGCAATTGTAAGGATATATTGTAAAAATATCGCGATTCATGTAATTTTTGACATAATTAAAAAGAGATATATGAGATAATATATATACGTGAAGTCGGGGTAGGTGAGTAAGAAATGAATGTTGCTGTTTATAATTTTTTATATGCACTCGCCATCACCTATTATCTGGATACTCTTTTGACAAGAGCATATGGAAAAACTTCCCTGTACATCCATCTTATCTGTAATTTGTTCAGTTCCATTGTTATCATGAATATTTTTTATGAAGAACTATTGATGCGCGAATTCTTATATTTTAGCAGTTTGCTTTTTATTATCTGCTTCTTGTATAAAGACCGTTTATTATGGAGAATGGTCGTTCTTGTGATCCTTATGCTGATGGTTCCTATCTTGGAAATCCCTTTGGATCTTTATGTAATAAATTGTACCACGTATTCACCTGAAGTATTTTTACAACAGTATCCGATAACCATGCCATTATTAGGGCTTTGGAATTTTATTGGTTTATGGCTAGTATCATATTTTTTAAGAAAAAGACGGCACGCGGTTTTACACATAAATGTGTATTTGACAGTGTTGCTTTTATCATATTTCTTATTAATTTTTTTTATACCGTTGTTAATTTACTTACAAGATTTTTTAAAAGCACAATCACCAATTTTATTAATGATGGAAATCTTGCTGCTATGGTTAAATCATTACGTATTGAAAAAATACTATGACAGCACGCTGCAAATCAAGCGAATGCAAAGTAATACCCAGGCGATGTTAGAAGAGGTTGAACAGATGAAGGAGTATAAGATGGAATATAATCAGATCTTGCGTCATGACTTAAAAAATCAATTAGCGGCATTAGAACTCATATGTAGAAAAGATATTACTACTAAAAAAAGGGAAGATGAATAGAAATGCAAACAGCGGATACATCTTTAAATTTTTTAATTTATAATGTGCTCTTATCGATTGGCATTGCTTGTTTCTTTGATTCTTTACTAGAACGAAACTATAAGAAACTGTCTTTGCCTGCATGTATCATTATTTGCTCTGTGGCAGCTCTAATTACCGAAACCATACTTATTCATCAAGTCGTTATGCGTAATATTTTTACATATGCTTGTTGGTATTTCTCTCAACATATCTTTTATAAAGGATCAGCAAAACGATATGTCTTCCATATTCTAGCAATTAGTAGTCTGTTGATCTTGTCAGAATTGCCATTTGACTTTGTATTATTACTGCTAAAAGGGGATATCGCTTCTTTTTATGCAGAGCATACGGATGTTATCTTTCTATCACTTCTTTTGATATACCCATGCATGGTCTTATGTTCACGCAGTATACGAAAAAAAGACCATCTTACCATATCAATCGACCTGTACTTATGGATAATCTTTCTATTAGCCTTCTTTATGGTTGTATTGTTCCCGTTATTTGTTATTATCGGCGGTTATTATAAAAATGATATGAGAATATGTTTTGTATTGGCAATGGCCTGCTTTATCGGAAGTATGATTACCCTATGGGAATATGTGCGAAAGAAAAGGAGTGAATTAGCATTACATAACCATCAAGTATTTTATACAGAAGTGAATGACATTATTTAAACGATGTAAAGAAAAGAGATGAATATGTACGACTTTTTCGCCATGATTTGCAAAATCAATTAGAAACAGTCAAAACATTACAGAGGAGGAAGAATGATGATGCAACTTGTAGTCGTAGAAGATGAATATATCCAATTGGAAGAATATCGAATATTATGTGAACAATATTTGCAAGGGGAGCAATATAAAATCACTTGTTATATTGATGCTGAAGGTTTGCAAGAACATATGAAATTAGGGAAGCCGATAGATATTCTCATTATGGATATTCGCCTGTCAAATGCCAATGGTATTGAACTGGCAAAACAAGTTAAGCGAATCTACCCGCATACGGCAGTTATTTTTATAAGTGCTTATTTAGAGTACGCTCCTTTTGTGTATGAAGTTGACCATGTCTATTTCATTTATAAAAAAAATACCTTAAATCGCTTTCCTAAAGCACTGGCAAAAGCCATTAAGCATTATCACAATAAAGAGCGTAACATATTGCCGATTCATTGGAAAAAAGAAGTTATCTTATTAAGCATTCCCGATATTATTTATATCGAACGGGAAGGACGTAAAACAAATATCATTATGTGTGATGAAGAACAAACCGTTTATCAGAAGATCGATGATATTATGAATCAATTACCGGAGGATTTATTTATTCGTATTCATCACAGTTTTATTATCAATTTTGATTACATCCGCTCGTTTTCAAGAGATAAAATCATTATGAAAAACGGAAAAGAATTGCCTGTCAGTCGAAGCTATAAAAAAACCGCAAAAGAAAAAATTTATCATCTAATGGATGAAAGCATGGTGTAGTTATGAATATATTATCAGTTACATCTTTGCTCTTTTACCAGACAATGTTAAACATCGTATTCGTATGGTTTTGCTATCGCTGTCTTACATTCAAAGGGAAATTATGGCAATACGGTATTTTCGCGCTCAACTTTATGATTTGTGATATGTTGCCATTTTTATCCAGTGACAGAGTCGTGCGATCACTGATTGCATATGCAGTAATGTTTGGTTTTGTTATTTTCTTATTTGAAGACCAAATCAAATATCGCATATTTGTGGCAATGACATATCTTATGATTTTATTCTTACCGGAGTTTTTGTTCGATTTTATTGTTATGTATATTTTGCATATTGATATAATGACTATCTTATTAAAACAACCATGGGTATATGGCATATGCTTTCTGATTACTTGGGGCTTTGCTTATCTTGTACAAAAAATCCTACGTTCATATTTTCAAATATCACCTTCCCGAAACCCGGAATATTTGTTATTATTTTGTGCCAGTGGAATGATTACTATTTTTTTGGCACCGGTATTTTATTTACTATGCTGTCCGAAAAACGAAATCAACTACTTTATAACAGGAATTGTCCAAAGTGTCTTTTTTATCATCTTTTGTTATGAAGCACGTCATGTCAGCCTTATGTATCAAAGACAAGAAAAGGTAAAAGCATCTTATGCTTCTTATGAATTGTTATTAAGAAATTCTGAAGATAATCGAATGTACCAGCATGTATTACATCATGATTTACAAAATTATATGGAAACAGCCCATATGCTGTTACATCAGGAGGAACAACATGATTCAATTTTTAAAGAAGAATAAAGAAATCGGTTTATTAGGTATCATGCAAGTGCTGATCTTCACTGTTTTAGCATTTGGGCAATGGCATAAAACAAGTGATATGTATGTATATGCAGGAGTATTCTTATTGCAAGTCATTTCCTGCATCGTGTTATATTATTTGTTTCGTAAAATATTTCGCAACATAGAAGAAGAGAAAAAACAAAGCATGCTGCTTAAGCAACAAAAATATGCCGAAGAACACAAAAAGGTGAAAGCGCAATTGGATAATCAGTTAGAGGACATTAAAGAGCAAGTTTCGTTTATGTTAAAAAATCTACAAATGAATGCGGAAAAGATGAGTGAAAAAGCATTCCATGAAGCGGTAAATGAGATTATTTCCAACAGTGAGCAGCTTTATCAAGTAGATTTTTGTGATAACAAAACGATTGATGCTATCCTGTATAATAAATCACTGTTAGCGAAAAGCCTGCATATACCCTTTGATATCCAAGTGCAAATACCACAACAGCTCAATATTGCATATGTCGACTTGATATGTGTCTATGCCAACTTATTAGATAATGCAATTGAGGCAAATTGCCAAGTTGATGAAACACAGCGCATGTTAAACATAACTTCGGCATTAAAAATGAATCAGCTGATCGTTAAGGTAGAAAACGCAAAACCTGCCAATCTACACATTGATAAAAACAGCGGGAAAACGACAAAAACAGACACGAGTGAACCGCATGGACTGGGGTTAAAAATTTTACAGCGGACAGCTGAAAAGTATCATGGAGATATGTTAATTCGGGATAAGGGACATGAGGTAAGCATCACCGTGTTTATGGAAAATGTAAATGTTGGTACCATATCGTAAAAACATCAAGTTTCATGTCATTATTCGTAAGGCAGCGATTCCTTTTTCGACTATAATAAAAATGATTGATTAATAAAGAAAGGTGGAACAACAGAGATGAAAAAAATTTTAAAAGGAATTATCGCAGGTGTATTGTCAATATCTTGTATGATGTTGCCAGTCGATGTGGAAAATACAACATTAGGGATGTCAAAGGTAAGGGCAGCAGAAGATGATGGATATCAAGTTGTTGACTTTGATGCTTCAGATAGTATGGAAGGTGCAGTTGTTACGAAAAATGGTAGCCTCTATATGTGGGGACGTAATACGGATGGCGAAGTAGGGGACAATACGACGATTGCCAAACATATGCCTACGCGCATTATGGGAGATGTCAAGGCGGTTGAAAAAAAGAAAGGTCAACCGTTATTTTAAAAACAGATGGAAGTATATATACTAATGGATCAAATCGATATGGAGATTTGGGCATTTCAGCATCTTGGGATACTAAGAAACTTACACCAACTAAAATTATGAGTGATGTAAAAACCTATATACCGGGGTCGGATTGTGCTGCTATAAAGAAAAATGGCGATCTGTATACATGGGGCGGTGATTCTTTGTCTGCGATGACGGGCCAAGGAAGTAAAACGAGCACACCACCTAAAAAATTAATAAGTAATGCTGTGAAGTATAAAAGTTATAAATATTATACCGGTGCTTTATCTGCAACGAGCAATTTATACCTATGGGGAACTGGTGAAAATGGTCAGATGAAATTGGATGATGTGGCAGACTTTGACATAAAAGATCATTTCTGGGGTGTTTTAAAAAATAATGGTGATTTATTCTTATGGGGAGATAATTCTAATGGGCAAATCGGAAATGGAACGAATACGAAACAAGACACACCAGTAAAAGTCATGAGTGATGTAGCGTCTTTTTGCATAAACGACAATCGTTCTGCCGCTATTAAAAAAGATGGATCTCTTTATATGTGGGGTGAAAACTTTTATGGTGAAATTGGTAATGGAAACGATATGGAATATGAAGTAACGAAGCCAGTAAAGATCATGAATAATGTAAAATCGGTTTCTTTATTTCAAAATATTACGGCAGTGATTACAAAAGATGATGACTTATATATGTTTGGCAATAATAATGACAGCTTAATAGGGAATGGGCAAACAATGGGAAATCAAAAAAAGCCGGTTAAAATATTATCAAACATTGCATCTATTGAGTTATCGATTAATAACGGTCTTGCTTTATCGAAAAACGGAGAAGTTTACACATGGGGATTTAATTATTTTGGGCAATTAGGAAATGGAACCAAGACGGATTCTACTAAGCCAATAAAAGTTTTAACAAATGTCAAAAAAGCTAAATTAGTAGACAACTCTGTTTTAGCGTTGATGTACACAGGTGAGCTTTATGCGTGGGGTGAAAATGTAGGATACTTATTGGGGAATACAGGCTCTGTATCTACACCAAGTAAAATCGTACTGCCGAAAGTCAAAAGTCTTTCACAAGCAACAATGAGTAGTATCAATTCTGTGACCTATACAGGGAAAGAAATAAAACCTTCTGTCACTGTAAAATACGCTGACAAGGTCTTGCTGAATAATACGGATTATACAATCGCATATAAGAATAATACAAATGCCGGTAACGCATCGGTTATCATAACAGGAAAAGGAAACTTTACAGGCAGCATATCAAAAAGTTTTGTGATAAAGAAACGAAGCATAGAAAAGTTTTCATGTACAATGGGAAGTAATTATTCCTATTCAGGAGGACAAATCAAACCATCCATCACCATAAAAGATGGTACGAAAACGTTAAAGAATGGAACAGATTATACAGTTTCTTATGGAAAGAATACCGCATTAGGTAAAGGAACGGTAAAAATCAGTGGTAAAGGAAATTATACCGGTTCGATTACGAAGACATTTACAATTAGTAAACGAAGTGTCACCACATTAAGCTATGGCGGACTTTCTGCAAGAACCTATACGGGAAAGGCTATCAAACCATCCATTAGCGTGAAGTATGGAAAAACGACCTTAAAGAATGGACGCGATTATACAGTTTCTTATGGAAAGAATATTTCTCCCGGCAAAGGAACGGTAAAGATCAGTGGAAAAGGGAATTATACCGGTTCGATTACGAAGACATTTACAATTAGTAAACGAAGTGTTACCACATTAAGCTATAGCAGTCTATCTACAAGAACCTATACAGGAAAGGCTATCAAACCATCCATTACGGTGAAATATGGAAAAACAACTTTAAAAAACGGACGTGATTACACACTGTCTTATGGAAAAAATGTAGCAACCGGAAAAGGCACAGTAAAAATCACCGGAAAAGGCAACTATAGTGGAACAATCACTAAGAGCTTTAAGATCGTACCGAAAAAACCAAGTGTGAGTATCAAGGCAGGCAAAGGAAGCTTAAAGGTAACAGCCAAAGCCACAGGAGCAAGCGGTTATCAAATAGCCTATGCCACAAGTGCTAAAGGAAAACTGAAGTATGTCACAAGTGGTACAAGTAAAACCTTAAAACTATCAAGAAATAAAACGTATTATGTAAAAGTAAGAGCTTATAAGACGATAGATGGTAAAAAGTATTATGGCTCTTATAGTTCGATGAAACCTTGCAAAACAAAGTAAGCTTAAAAACCATCTTATGGAAAGATAAAGAAGTGTTTCTATCGCGAATGTTGTGCGTTAGAAACACTTTTCTTTACTTGTACCATCTTCATCCTGTCATACGCTTTTTCCCCTATAATCATCATGTAACCGTGAAATATTACCTCTTTGATACGATGGTAAGAAATGGATCTTCCCTTTAGAAATGGTAAAAAAACTCTAGTTTCTACTTGCTATATGTTGTATAATGTGGTAGATTGTGCAAATAGTGCTTATAGGAAGCAATGAAAAAAGGAGTATTGTATATGTTTAAAAGCGTACAGTATGTAGTAAAAGAAAACTTCTCTAACTTATATCGTATATTTTGCATCGCGAAGTATGAATTACTTGCGGATATGCGTGACTCTAAGTTTGGATTATTTTGGAATTTTGCATCACCGGCAATTCAGGTGCTTACATATTTCCTGATTTTTGGTTTGGCATGGTCAAGAAAACCTATCAAACATGACGGTATTGAAATTAATTATCTGCCTTGGTTGGTCGTTGGGTATGCTGCATGGTGGTTTATTCAGCCATGTATCCAGAATGGTTGTAATGCCATTTTCTCCAAAACCAGCGTTATCACCAAAATGAAATTCCCTGTCAGTGTCTTACCGGCAACGATTTGTGCGAAGGAATTCTTTAATCACCTTTGTATGATGCTGATTGCAATCGTGATGTTATTTATGTGCGGTTTCTTCCCGAATGTATATTGGTTAGGGTTGATTTATTTTACGATCTGTTCCTTTATGTTCGTTGAATCTGTCACCTTGATCTTATCCGTCTTAACGATGTTGTGGAGAGATGTCAGAAAACTGGTAACTTCGCTAATGCGAATGCTGATGTATTTTTCACCCGTTATTTGGGAATGTCATTTTGCGGCAAGTGTTCCATTTCATAATATCCTAAACATTATTATGAAATTAAATCCGGTGTATTATATCGTAAATGGCTACCGTGATTGTATTTTCTATAACCGATGGATATTTGCTCACCCGGCACAGACGATTTATTTCTGGGGAGTAACGATTGTCTTATTTGTAATTGGCTGTATGCTGATGTATAAGTTTAAACGTAAGTTCATTGACTTAATTTAGGCAGGTGATAAGAATGGCAAAAAATACATATGAAACAAACCCTTATGCGGTAGAATTACATCATATTTCTAAAATTTATA
>UMER01022764.1_pt1 | contig 10648 bp, 7 predicted proteins | sample 1964801 | NCBI WGS metagenome assembly UMER01 (sample SAMEA4836025, study PRJEB28245) | human gut metagenome | biome: gut microbiome; material: fecal sample | place: Denmark | collected 2008 | reverse complement strand
GCTCAGCCTGAAAATGGCCGAAGCCGCCGCAGCTGCCTCCATCACGGGCGAACACCCGGTGATGCTGCTGGACGACGTGCTCAGCGAGCTGGACGATGGCCGCAAGCAGTATCTGCTCACCCGGATGCGGGAAAAGCAGACCTTCGTGACCAGCTGCGACGACACCGCTTTCCTCAAAACGGACGGCGAGGTCTACCGGATGAACGGCGGCGTGCTGACGAAAGTGTGATGCAATGTATGTACACCTTGGCCGCGATTATGTCCTGAACGACCGGGACATCATCGGCATCTTCAATCTGGAAACGACGACCATCTCACCCCGGGGGCGGGAGTTTCTGAACTACGCCCAGAAAAACGGGGCAGTGGTGAGCCTGTCCGATGAGCTGCCCCAGAGCTATGTGCTGGCAGATTCGCCGGTGGATACGGTCTATCTCTCGGAGCTGTCGCCGGCTGCGCTCAAACGGCGCACGGAGATGAAACTGGAATAAGCCAACCAGCGATTGATCGCTTTTACAAATAGTAACGAAAAAACGAAACAAAACAAAAGGGAGAAAGGAAATGGCAGAGGAAATCATTACCAGTACCAACGCAGAAACTGCGACGGACCATGAATACAACGCCAGCGAGATCCAGGTCCTGAAAGGTCTGGAGGCAGTGCGCAAGCGCCCCGGTATGTATATCGGCTCCACCGGCGAGCGCGGCCTGCACCATCTGGTGTACGAGATCGTGGACAACGCCATCGACGAGGCTCTGGCCGGTTACTGCGACCACATCGAGGTCAAGATCCTGAAGGGTGACATCATTCAGGTCACGGATAATGGCCGCGGCATCCCCGTGGACATCCAGGCTGATACCGGTCTGCCTGCCGTCACCGTCGTCTATACCATCCTCCACGCCGGCGGCAAGTTCGGCGGCGAGAACTCCGGCTACAAGGTGGCCGGCGGCCTGCACGGCGTCGGCGCGTCCGTCGTCAACGCCTGCTCGGAGTGGCTGACCGTCAATGTCCGCCGCGACGGCCACGAGTACGAGCAGACCTTCCGCCGCGGCGACCCGGACGGCCCGCTGAAGTGCATCGGCACCGTGGACCCCAGTGTCACCGGCACCCGCGTCACCTTCAAGCCCGACCCGGAGATGTTCAAGGACACCACCGTCTACAACTTCGAAACGCTGGAAAAGCGCCTGCGGGAAGAGAGCTTCCTGAACGCCGGTGTCAAGATCACCTTGACCGACGAGCGCGAGCTCTACACCCCCGTCCTCGAGGACGGCAAGGAGGGCGAGCCCACCTACCGCACCGAGGTCATGTGCTACGAGGGCGGCATCAAGAGCTTCGTCACCTATCTGGGCGAGAAGCGCGACCTCGAGGTGCTCCACCCCAACGTCATCTATCTCAAGGGTCAGACCGACCGGGGCATGGCAGAGATCGCCTTGCAGTATAATTCCAGCTACAATGAGCTGCTGCTGAGCTTCGCCAACAACGTCAACACTCCCGACGGCGGCACCCACGAAGAGGGCTTCCGCAGCAGCCTCACCCGCGTCTTCAACGATTATGGCCGCAGCCACGGTCTGCTGAAGGACAAGGACGAGAACCTTTCCGGCGCTGACGTCCGTGAGGGCCTTATCTGTGTCATCTCCGTCAAGCTGCAGGAGGCCGAGTTCGAGGGCCAGACCAAGGCAAAGCTGGGCAATACGGAAATTCGGACCCTCGTCTCCAACATGGTCTACTCCAAGCTGATGGAGTTCTTTGAGGAGAACCCCGGTGTGGCCAAGGCTATCTTCGAAAAGGCCACCCAGGCCGCCCGCGCCCGCGCTGCCGCCAAGAAGGCCCGCGAGCTGGTGCGCCGCAAGAGCGCCCTCGAGACCAGCCGGATGCCCGGCAAGCTGGCAGACTGCCGCGAAAAAGACCCCACCCGCACCGAGATCTTCATCGTCGAGGGCGATTCTGCAGGCGGCTCGGCCAAGATGGGCCGTGACTCAGCCATTCAGGCCATCCTCCCCCTGTGGGGCAAGATGCTCAACGTCGAAAAGGCCCGCGCCGACCGCATCTACGGCAACGACAAGCTGATGCCTGTCGTGCTGGCACTGGGCTGCGGCATCGGCGACGAGTTCGATATTTCCAAGCTGCGGTATGACAAAGTGTTCATCATGGCCGATGCCGATGTCGATGGCTCTCACATCTGCACCCTGATGCTCACCTTCTTCTTCCGCTATATGCGCCCCCTCATCGAGCAGGGTCATGTCTATGTGGCACAGCCCCCGCTGTTCAAGGTGCAGAAGGGCAGCACCATCAAATACGCCTACAACGACGCCGAAATGGCCCTGCTCTCGCAGGAGATGCCCGGCGCGAAGATAAACCGCTATAAAGGCCTTGGTGAGATGAACCCGGAGCAGCTCTGGGAGACCACCATGAACCCGGACAACCGCGTCATCGTCCGCATCACCATCGAGGATGCCGAGAAGGCCGATGAGGCGTTCACCATCCTGATGGGCGATCAGGTGGAGCCCCGCCGCCGCTTTATCGAGACCAACGCCCAGTACGCAAAGCTCGACGTGTAATTGGAGGAAACAATGGAAGAAGATTATGTGATGATACCGGGCAGCGGTACCAAGATGATCATCCGGGACGTCAAGAAGGAGATCGAGACGGCGTTTCTGGATTACTCCATGTCGGTCATCGTGGCCCGCGCCCTGCCGGATGTGCGTGACGGCCTGAAGCCCGTCCACCGCCGCATCCTCTACACCATGCACGAACGCGGCAACGACCCCAGTCATCCCTACCGCAAGTCGGCGGATACCGTCGGTGCGGTGCTGGGCTCTTACCACCCCCACGGCGACGCCTCCGTCTACGACGCCATGGTCCGTCTGGCACAGGATTTCTCCCTGCGCTACCCGCTGGTGGATGGTCAGGGTAACTTCGGCTCGGTCGATGGCGACCCTCCGGCTGCTTACCGTTACACCGAGGCCCGCATGAGCCGCATGGCGGTCGAGATGCTGACCGACATCGACAAAGACACCATCAACTGGGACCCCAACTTCGACGAGACGAAGAAAGAGCCCAGCGTCCTGCCCTGCCGCTTCCCCAACCTGCTGGTCAACGGCAGTCAGGGTATCGCCGTCGGTATGGCCACCAACATCCCGCCCCACAACCTCAGTGAGGTCATCGACGGCTGCGTGGCCTATATCGAGGACCCCGACATCGACCTGCCCGGCCTGATGGAGCACATCAAGGGACCGGACTTCCCCACTGCCGGCATCATCATGGGCCGCAGCGGCATCCGCGCCGCCTACGCCACCGGCCGCGGCAAAATCACCCTGCGGGGCCGTGCCACCATCGAAGAGACCAAGAATGGCCGCACCCAGATCATCATTACGGAAATTCCGTATATGGTCAACAAGGCCCGTCTCATCGAGAACATGGCAGAGCTGGTCAAGGACAAGCGGATCGAGGGCATCACCGGCCTGAACGATGAGACCAACCGCAAGGGGATGCGCATCGTGGTGGACATCCGCAAGGACGCCAACGCGCAGGTCATCCTGAACCAGCTGTACCAGTACACCCAGCTGCAGGATACCGTGGGCGTCATCATGCTGGCCATCGACCATAAGGTGCCGAAGGTCATGACCCTGAAACAGATGATACAGAAGTACGTCGAGTTCCAGGATGAAGTCGTCCGCCGCCGCACGCAGTATGATTTGAAGAAGGCCAAGGAGCGCGCCCACATCCTCGAGGGTCTGAAGAAGGCCACCGACATCGTGGATGAGCTCATTGCTACCATCCGCGCCTGCAAGGGCGGCATGGCCGAGGCAAAGGCCGCGATCATGGAGCAGTTCGGCTTCGATGACCCGCAGGCCGATGCTATCGTGAAATTGCAGCTGGGCCGTCTGGCTGGTCTCGAGATCCTTAAAATCGAGGAAGAGCTGTCCGGCTTACAGACAAAAATCAAGGATTGGGAGGACATCCTCGCCAACGACGCCCGGGTTCTGGAGATCGTCAAGAACGAGCTGCTGGACATGAAGAAGCGCTTCGGCGACGAGCGCCGCACCGAGATCCAGTCCGTCACCGGCGAAGTGGACATCGAAGACCTCATTGCCGAGGAGCAGTGCGTCTACACCCTCACCGAGGCCGGCTATATCAAGCGCCAGCTCAAGGCCACCTATCAGGCCCAGAAGCGCGGCGGCCGCGGCATTTCCGGCATGACCCGGAAGGAAGAGGACATCGTGCAGGAGATGTTCGTGGGCTCTACCCATGATTATGTCCTGTTCGTCACCGACAAGGGCCGTCTCTTCCGCATCAAGGGCTACACCATCGCCGAGGGCAGCCGCACCAGCAAGGGCAGCAACATCGTCAATCTGCTGCAGCTGGCCGAGGGCGAAAAGGTCACCAACATGCTCTGCTATCCCAAGGACGAGGACAACAAGGGCGGCTTCGTCACCATGGTCACCAAGCAGGGCCTCATCAAGCGCACCCCGCTGGAGCAGTACGCCAACATCCGCAAGACGGGCCTTATCGGCATTGCGCTCAACGAGGGCGACGCGCTGGCATGGACCCGCCTGACCACCGGCAATGATATGCTCATCGTGGCTACCCGCAACGGTCAGGCCATCCGCTTCAACGAGGCCGATGCCCGCCCGATGGGCCGCAGCGGCCACGGCGTCCGCGCCATCAAGCTGGCCGAGGGCGACGAGGTCGTCGGCGTCTGCATCTGCCGCGAGGGCGGCACGGTGCTCACCGTCACCGAAAACGGCAAGGGCCGCCGCTCTGACATCGACACCTACCGCATCACCGCCCGCGGCGGCAAGGGCATCCGCAACTACGACGCCTCCAAGGACAAGGTGGCAGCCGTCAAGATCGTGGACGACATCGACGATGTGCTGCTGAGCAGCCAGGAGGGCATCATCATCCGCCTGCACGCCAACGAGATCCCCGTCCAGAGCCGCTACGGCTCCGGCGTCCGGGTCATGCGTCTGGGCGAGAACGATAAGGTGATGGTGCTGGCCCGCACCGACCACGACGACGAGGCACAGACCGAGAGCATCGAGGCCGACACCGAGGACGAGCCCACTGCCGAGCAGCTGGCGGAGATGGAAGCAGCCGATGAGGCATCGGCCGCCGAAGCTCCCGAGGCTGACACCGGCGACGAGGAATAAACCTCATTTCCACACATAAACTGACCCTGCGGGGGAGTACACGCTTTCTGCGGTGCTCTCCCGCAGGTTTTTTGCAAAAGATCACGGTTATACTGGACAAATCCGCTGTTTGTGTGGTACGATAGCCGGACAACAAGAAAGATCCTCATGGGGGAGTAGCAGGCGCTGTTTTGCAGGCGGCGCAGCAAGTCAACACAATGACGGCCCGGGCGGCTGTCTGGCTTGCTTTCATTTGCGAGACTCATGTGCTTTGGTGCGAGTACCACGCCCATTCCACATGGAGTCAGTTTGTAAAAATCCGACCCGGAATTGGCGAAATGCGCGCCGATCCCGGGTCTTTTGTCTGCCCACCAATTCCGGTCAAATCAGGAGGCATCATTATGGAATGGAGTTTTTTGTTTTTCTTCAACAGCGCCCTGCTGGGCGTGGGCCTTGCCATGGATGCGTTTTCCGTCTCGATGGCAAACGGTCTGCATGACCCGCAGATGTCCCGCCGCCGGGGCGTCCAAATCGCAGGCACCTTCGGCATCTTTCAGGCTGTCATGCCCATGACGGGCTGGGTCTGCGTCCACACCATCGTGGAGCTGTTCTCTTTCTTCGAGAAGTTCATCCCCTGGATCGCCCTCATCCTGCTGGGCTACATCGGCGGCAAGATGCTCATCGAGGGCATCAAGGGCGAAGAGGCCGAGGAAGCCGCTGAGCTGAGCGCGGGCGCACTCTTCATGCAGGGCGTCGCCACCAGCATCGACGCGCTGTCGGTGGGCTTCACCATCTCGGAGTACGGCTGGTTCATGGCGCTGGTCTGCTCCCTCATCGTGGCGGCCGTCACCTTCTTCATCTGCGAGGCCGGCCTTGCCATCGGCAAAAAGTTCGGCACCGACCTCTCCGGCAAAGCCTCCGTCCTCGGCGGCGTCATCCTCATCGGCATCGGTCTGGAGATCTTCATCTCCGGCATGATGGGCTGAGAAAAACAGCAGCGCCCCTGCACATTTGTGCAGAGGCGCTTTTTTGTTCCCCATGGAACATCATTCAAAATAATCGGCGTACTCCTCGGTGAGCTTGGAGCCCAGACGGCGGATGCCGCCGTAAAGGTGGCGTTCCACCAGCGGCTCAAAGGCCGCGAGGTCACACCGCTCGATGGCGTCGATGAGGTTGTGATGGTCGGCCACCACCTCGGCGAGCCCGCCGGTGGTCAGGGTGTCCAGCATCCGGAAGCGGCTGTAGTCGGCGTGGGCGTTCTGCAGGGTCCGCCAGAGGTACATCTTGCCCATGGCAGAGAACCACGTCTCGTGGAGCCGGGTGTCAGCCTCGTAGAGACGGTTGAAGTCCAGCGTCTCGGCCTTGGCCAGCTCGTCGTAGGCGGCGGCACGCTGGCGGATGAGGGCGCGGTGCTCCGGTGTGCAGTGGGGCGCAAAGTCCCGCAGGACCCGGGCCTCTACCGCGATGCGCTCATAGATCAGCTCGTCCACGATGTCCCGGTTCAGCCGGGTGACGGTGGTGCCTTTGTACGGCACGATCTTCACCAGCCCATTCTCCTGCAGCCGCTGCAGCACCACCCGGATGAGGGAGCGGGGCGCGCCAAAGCGGGTGCAGAGCGGGTTTTCGCTCAGCGAACAGCCGGGCCGGAGGGTCAGATCGATGATCTCCCGCTCGAGGACGGCGTATATTTCAGAATCTGTTTTATACTGTTGTTCCATTGTCGTTTTCCTGTCTGATGCCCCAAGCGGGCCATGTCCCGGGGACCGGGAGGCGGAAGTCCATTACCTTTCCGGTGTCGGGATGGATGAAGCGGAGCCGTGCGCTCTGAAGCGCAATGTCTCCCTTGATGCGGCTGCCGTATTTGCCGTCGCCCCAGAGCGGGTGGCGGCGGGACGCGAACTGCACCCGTATCTGGTGGGTGCGCCCGGTGTGGAGGGTGACGTCTGCGAGGCTGGCGCTGCCGTCCGGGGCGGAGGCAGAAATGCAGTATTCCAGCACAGCCTCCTTCACGCCCTTGCGCGGACGGCTCACCGGAAAAACACGGCCTTTCCGGCTGTCCTTGAATAAGTAGTCCCGCAGGACGCCTTCGGCGGGCAGCTTCTCGTCCGGCCCGCCCGCGATGAGGGCACGGTATTGTTTCACGAAAGGCGGCGCGGCCGGTGTGCCGGCGTCAGGCTCGATCCGGCCATCCTGTTCGGCATAAACCTGCTGGCTCTGCGTCACCTGCCGGCTGAGGGCGGCGGCTGCCTGCGGGGTCTTCGCATAGACCATCAGACCCGACACGCCGGTGTCCAGCCGGTGGATGACGCCCACATAGGCGTCGGGCCTGCCCCAGAGCTTCCGAAGGGCGGCGGGTACGCCGTCCTCGCTGGAAAGCCCGGCGGGCTTGTCCAGAACCACGAGGGCTGTATCTTCGTAGAGTATCACAGCCTGCCCTCGTCCACCAGCGCCTTGAGCTTGAGCACGCCCGCGATGGTCTTGCCGTCCTTGATCTCGCCGCTCATGACCATCTCGTAGGCTTTTGCCAGCGGGATGCGGTCGGGCGTCAGGAACTCGTCGTCGTCCAGATGCATCTGGGTGGTGTGCAGGCCGGTGGCCACCCACATATAGATGATCTCGGTATCATAGCCCACCGTGGGGTAGAACTCGCCCAGCGGGGTGTAGTGGTCGGCGGTCAGGCCGCACTCCTCGCCCAGCTCCCGCTTGGCGGCTTCAAAGGGGTCTTCGCCCTTTTCCAGCTTGCCGGCGGGCAGCTCCCACAGCTCCTGCTGCATGGCGTAGCGGAACTGGCGCACCATGCAGAGGGTGCCGTCCTCAAAATACGGTACGATGCAGGCCCCGCCGTGGTGGTGGACCACCTCCCGGATAGAAGTCTCGCCGTTTTCCAGCAGAGCCACGTCTTTGGTCAGCGTGACCACCCGGCCCTCAAAGAGAACCTCGCTCGAGAGGGTCTTTTCAAAATGTGCAGCATCCATCGTTTTGTGCCTGTCCTTCCCTGCGCTGTGCGGCGCATGATACTATAGATAAAGTTTACGGCAGAATCTGTACAAATGTCAATTATAAATTTAGAATTTTGTAAGAAAAAGCCTGATGGATGCTGGATTTTGGAGCATAACACCGTCATGGATGCAGCAAAGAACACATCTGTAAAAAAGCGCTAAAAAAATTCTTGAATTTTTGTTGTGTTTTTACAGTCGGTTTGCGTTGCCTTTACCGGCGGAATTTGCTATTATATTAGATGAGCAATAGTGCCTTCATGGGGTTCTCCGGCCCCGGGCAGGGCTATTGCCCTCGATGAGCGTGTGCTTTTGTGGAGTTCTCCGGCTCCGGCGAAGTGCGGCGCTTATCAGTCGAGCAATACGTTTTTCAAAGGAGTTCTCCGGCTCCGGTAAAAAGACGTTTGCCCCGCGCAGAAGGTACCAAATTCTGAATGGAGGAAGAAAAATGCCTAGAGCAAAGCAAACCATGGATGGCAATACCGCTGCCGCTCATGTAGCATATGCCTACACGGACGTGGCTGCCATCTACCCCATTACCCCCTCTTCTCCGATGGCTGACTCTGTGGACCAGTGGTCCGCTCAGGGCCAGAAGAACATCTTCGGCAACCAGGTCAAGGTCGTCGAGATGCAGTCTGAGGCAGGCGCTGCAGGCGCTGTGCACGGCTCTCTGGGTGCAGGTGCTGTTACCACCACCTTCACCGCTTCTCAGGGCCTGCTGCTGATGATCCCCAACATGTACAAGATCGCTGCTGAGCAGCTGCCCTGCGTGTTCGATGTTTCTGCACGTACCGTTGCTACCCAGTCCCTGAACATCTTCGGTGATCACAGCGACGTTATGGCATGCCGCCAGACCGGCTTCGCAATGCTGGTCGAGAGCAGCGTGCAGGAAGTCATGGACCTGTCCCCTGTTGCCCATCTGGCAGCCATCGAGGGCAAGGTTCCCTTCCTGAACTTCTTCGACGGCTTCCGTACTTCTCACGAGTACCAGAAGATCGAGAAGTGGGACTACGCCGACCTGAAGGAAATGTGCAACATGGAGGCTGTCGAGGAGTTCCGCGCAAAGGCTCTGAACCCCGAGCACCCCAAGATGCGCGGTTCCCACGAGAACGGCGACGTGTTCTTCCAGCATCGTGAGGCCTGCAACTCTGTCTACGACGCACTGCCCGCAGTCGTCGAGAAGTACATGGCCAAGATCAACGAGAAGCTGGGCACCAACTACGACCTGTTCAACTACTACGGCGCACCCGATGCCGATCGCGTCATGATCGCTATGGGTTCTGTCTGCGACGTTGCGGACGAGGTCGTCGATTACCTGAACGCTAAGGGCGAGAAGGTCGGTATCATCAAGGTCCGCTTGTACCGTCCCTGGGTGTCCTCCGCTCTGCTGAAGGTCCTGCCTGCTACCGCTAAGAAGGTCGCAGTTCTGGACCGCACCAAGGAGCCCGGCTCTCTGGGCGAGCCCCTGTACCTGGATGTCGCAGCTACCCTGCGTGAGGCTGGCAAGAATGATGTCATCCTGACCGGCGGCCGTTACGGTCTGGGCAGCAAGGACACTCCCCCGTCCTCCATCTTCGCTCTGTTCAAGGAGCTGGAGAAGGATCAGCCGAAGGAGCGCTTCACTCTCGGCATCACCGATGATGTCACCGGCCTGTCTCTGCCTGAGGTCAAGCCCGCTCCCATCACCGCAGCAGCCGGCACCAAGGAGTGCAAGTTCTGGGGTCTGGGCGGCGACGGTACCGTCGGTGCGAACAAGAACTCCGTCAAGATCATCGGCGACCACACGGATAAGTATGTTCAGGCATACTTCCAGTATGACTCCAAGAAGACCGGCGGCGTGACCATCAGCCACCTGCGTTTCGGCGACAAGCCCATCCGCAGCCCCTACTACATCAACCAGGCTGACTTCGTGGCCTGCCACAACCCCGCTTACATCCACATGGGCATGAAGATGGTCCAGGATGTCAAGCCCGGCGGCGTGTTCATGATCAACTGCCAGTGGAACGATGAGGAGCTGGGCCATCACCTGAACGCTGAGGCCAAGAAGTACATCGCTGACAACAACATCCGGCTGTACACCATCAACGCGATCGACAAGGCTATCGAGATCGGTATGGGCAAGCGCACCAATACCATCCTGCAGTCCGCTTTCTTCAAGCTGGCTGACGTTATGCCCATCGAGGACGCCGTCAACTTCATGAAGCAGGCAGCTCAGAAGAGCTACGGCAAGAAGGGTCAGGACGTCGTTGAGATGAACTGGAAGGCCATCGATGCCGGTGTTGACGCCATCCACAAGGTGGACGTCCCCGCTTCCTGGTCCAACCCCGAGGCCGATCCCGCTCCGAAGGAGCTGTCTGGCCGTCCCGAGCTGGTCAAGCAGATCCGCAACGTCATGGAGCCCATCGCTCGTATGGACGGCGACAGCCTGCCTGTCTCTGCTTTCGTTGCTAACGCAAACGGCGAGTGGGAGCAGGGCGCTTCCGCTTACGAGAAGCGCGGCACCGCTGTGAACGTCCCCGAGTGGGATG
>UMER01005340.1_pt1 | contig 10727 bp, 9 predicted proteins | sample 1964801 | NCBI WGS metagenome assembly UMER01 (sample SAMEA4836025, study PRJEB28245) | human gut metagenome | biome: gut microbiome; material: fecal sample | place: Denmark | collected 2008 | reverse complement strand
TAAGAACAAAGGCGGCTTCTTTTTGCAGGAGCCGCCTTTCTGATAGAAATAATTCGTATCTTAACTTTTTGTGATTAATTGCGGGAAACAATGGTTCCGGTAGCCTGATAAGTAGGCATCACCAACATTTCGGCAATCTGCATATACTCGGGAACCGAAGCTGCAAAATAAACAGTTTCTGCAATATCGTCACCGGTCAATGGACGAATACCTTTATATACATTATCTGCCTTATCTTTATCACCACGAAAACGGACTACCGAAAAATTAGTTTCGACCAATCCCGGTTTAATATTAGTCACTCGCAACGGAGTATCTACCAAATCAATACGCAAACCATCGGACAGTGCTTTCACGGCCGCCTTTGTTGCACAGTAAACACTACCTCCCGCATAAGCAGCGTCTCCCGCTATCGAACCGATATTGATGATATGCCCCCTGCCGCGTGCCACCATGCCGGGCACTACCAGCCTGGTCATAGCCAATAATGACTTGATATTCGTATCAATCACGATGTCCCATTCATCCAAATTACCCTCATGTTCTTTATCCGTACTCCGATAACCAATCCGGCATTATTAATCAGAATATCAATCGCTTTCCATTTATCGGGTAATGAAGCCAACGCCTCAGCCGCCGTTTTACGGTCGCGCACATCAAAAGGAAGCAAGCATACTCTAGCTCCATACTGCTGCTCCAACTCCTCTTTCAGTGCTGACAATTTCTCTTCATTACGGGCATTTAAAATCAAGCTTGCCCCCTGTGAAGCAAACTTACGGGCGCATCCGGCACCGATACCGCTGGAAGCTCCTGTGATAAAAACAATCTTATCCATCTCTTATTTTGATTTATTAAAGAATTTCTTGAAAAACAAAACCTGATAGTCTATCGCGTTATTCCAATATCGGGGATTATGCGCTCCGGGCCGTATGATAAAGTCATGCCCGATTCCCCGCTTCAATAATGCTTCGTGAGCAGCCTTGTTTACCTGCAAAAAGAAATCATCCGCACCACAGTCGATAATAATGGCCAGGCTGCCATCTTTCAGTCTATCCAACTGATTGATAACGGTATGATTATCCCATACTTCTTTATTAGAAGCATATTCACCGAGCCGGGCCTTCATGTTCCAACTATCGGGAAACGGACGGATATCCAGTCCGCCACTCATGCTGCCCCCTCCGCCAAAAATATCTTGATGGCGGATGGAGAGCCACATTCCTCCATGACCACCCATACTCAATCCTGTGATGACTCGTCCGCTTCTATCGGCTTTTGTGGCAAAGTTCTTATCTATATATTCCACCAATTCTTTGGCAACAAAACTCTCATACCGATAATCCTTATTACGAGGACTATCCCAATACCAACTGTTTTTACCATCAGGACACACAAAGATGATACCTTCCCGGTCGGCTATTTGAGGTAAATCAGGTTTTATCGTCATCCATGTAAAAGCATTTCCACCGTGCCCATGCAACAAGTAAATTACCGGACACTTCTCTCCGCCCACTGCCTTATCGGGACGTACCGTCAACACTGTTACATTCTTGTTCATAGCATTGCTGCGCACAGACAGCGTATCCACTTTTGCCGCCTGCGCCACACTTCCTGACAGACACAAAAGACCGGCCAATAGAGTAAAAAATTGTCTTTTCATATCGCTTTATATAAATAACGAGGTAAAGATAATACATAATTTGCAAATTAGTTGCATCTTATTTTTGCTATCTTTGTTTCATCAATAAAAACACTATGATGGACGAAAAACTATATTTAAAGAAATTAGCGCTACGGGAAATAAAGCCAACCGCCATACGGCTTTTGATTCTGAGAACAATGATGCAGCACAAAGAAGCTTTTTCCTTATTGGATTTGGAAAACGATTTAGATACCGTAGACAAATCTACCATCTATCGCACTATTACCCTATTCCTGACACACCATCTCATCCATGCCATAGACGACGGTTCGGGCTCTCTGAAATATGCTGTTTGCAGCAATGACTGTAATTGTGAAGTAGACGACCTCCATACCCACTTTTATTGTGAAAAGTGCCATCGCACCTTTTGCCTGAAAAGTATTCATATTCCTATGGTTACACTTCCACAGGGATTCACGGTCAACTCGATCAATTATGTATTGAAAGGATTATGTGCAGATTGCACCGACCGGCATTCCTTGAAGTAAAAAACATGAGGATGAAACCATTGAAAAAGATGCCCGGCATGCAAAAAATCACACGTTAGTACGTGTGGCATTATACGTACGTATGTATAGGGCTACGCATACGTACGTATCGCCTCACACATACGTATGTATCGCCTCACGCGTACGTACGTGTAAATCCATACCTCCAACGATGATTTTCGAAGAGAAAAAACGAGTTATAATCCTTTACTTTTCGCTTCATTCCAAATGGCATCCATTTCCTCCAACGTCATATTCTTCAGCTCTTTACCTTGCTTGATGGTATGCTCTTCCAGATAATTAAAGCGACGAATGAACTTTTGATTCGTATGTTCCAACGCATTATCCGGGTTAATCTTATACAGACGGGCAGCATTAATCAGGCTGAACATCACATCACCAAACTCCGCCTCCGCCTTCTCCTTATCCATATTCTCCACTTCCGCTTCAAACTCGCCTATCTCTTCTTTCACCTTACTCCAGACTTGCGAACGCTCTTCCCAGTCGAATCCCACATTACGAGCCTTGTCCTGAATGCGGTAAGCCTTAATCAATGAAGGCAGCGCGGAAGGAACACCGCTCAGCACCATCTTATTACCGTCTTTCTCCTTCATCTTCAATTGTTCCCAGTTCTCAGTCACCTTTTCGGCTGTATCGGCTTTTACCTCACCAAAGACATGCGGATGACGGAAAATCAGCTTTTCACAAAGACGGTCACACACATCTTTTATATCAAAATCACCGGTCTCGCTGCCTATCTTGGCATAGAAAGCCACATGCAGCAACACATCGCCCAATTCTTTGCAGATATCTTTCTTGTCATCCTTCATCAAGGCATCACACAGTTCGTAAGTTTCTTCGATTGTATTGGGGCGGAGGCTCTCATTCGTCTGCTTGCGGTCCCACGGGCATTTCTCCCGCAACTCGTCCAAAATATCCAGAAAGCGTCCGAACGCTTCCATCTGTTCTTTTCTTGTATGCATAATCTATTTATCTAAAAATCATTTTGTGATGCAAAAGTACATAATATTCCAACGACTTTTATTAATTTTGCAGTCAATTATGCGATAATCAATTAAATAAACAGAATATAAAAATGGAATTAGCAAGTAAGTACAATCCCGCTGACGTGGAGGGAAAATGGTACCAGTATTGGCTGGACAACAAACTCTTTAGTTCAAAACCCGACGGACGTGAACCTTACACAGTCGTCATTCCGCCCCCTAACGTAACGGGAGTGCTCCACATGGGACACATGCTAAACAATACCATTCAGGATATATTGGTACGCCGTGCACGCATGGAAGGAAAGAATGCCTGCTGGGTGCCGGGAACAGACCATGCTTCCATCGCCACCGAAGCCAAAGTGGTGAACAAACTGGCTCAACAAGGCATTAAAAAAACCGACCTCACCCGCGATGAGTTTCTGAAACACGCTTGGGACTGGACTGACGAGCACGGAGGCATCATCCTGAAACAGCTCCGCAAGCTGGGTGCATCGTGTGACTGGGACCGCACAGCCTTCACCATGGACGAAGAACGCAGCAAAAGCGTTATCAAGGTGTTTGTCGACCTTTACAACAAAGGGTTGATTTATCGCGGCGTGCGTATGGTAAACTGGGACCCGAAGGCACTGACCGCCCTCAGCGATGAAGAAGTGATATATAAGGAAGAGCACAGCAAACTGTATTACCTGAGATATTATGTAGCCGATGACGACATGTCTGGCGAAACCGGAGCCGAAGGCGAAGTTGTTCACCGTGACGAACAAGGCAGACGATATGCCGTAGTAGCAACCACCCGTCCCGAAACCATCATGGGAGATACCGCCATGTGTATCAACCCCAACGACGTGAAGAACCGTTGGCTGAGTGGCAAAAAAGTGATTGTTCCGTTGGTAGGCCGTGTAATTCCGGTCATTGAAGACGATTATGTAGACATTGAGTTTGGTACAGGATGCTTGAAAGTTACTCCCGCACACGATGTGAACGACTATATGCTGGGAGAAAAGTACAACCTGCCCAGTATCGATATCTTCAATGATAACGGAACGCTGAGCGAAGCTGCCGGACTATATATAGGCATGGACCGTTTTGATGTCCGCGCTCAAATCGAAAAGGACTTGCAGGAAGCCGGTCTGATGGAAAAGGTAGAAGCTTATACCAATAAGGTAGGATTCTCCGAGCGCACCAATGTAGCCATCGAGCCGAAACTGTCTATGCAGTGGTTCCTCAAGATGCAGCACTTTGCTGATATGGCATTGCCGCCGGTGATGAACGATGAACTGAAATTCTATCCTGCCAAGTATAAAAACACATACAAGAACTGGTTGGAAAACATCAAGGACTGGTGTATCAGCCGCCAATTGTGGTGGGGACACCGCATCCCGGCCTACTTCCTGCCTCAAGGCGGCTATGTGGTAGCCGAAACGACCGAAGAAGCCGTGAAACTGGCTCAGGAAAAAACCGGCGACGCCAACCTGAAAGCGGAAGACCTACGTCAGGATGAAGATTGTCTGGACACTTGGTTCTCTTCATGGTTGTGGCCTATCTCGCTGTTTAACGGCATCAATGATCCGAACAACGAAGAAATCAACTACTACTATCCCACCAGCGATTTGGTGACCGGTCCGGATATTATCTTCTTCTGGGTAGCCCGAATGATTATGGCAGGCTACGAATACAAAGGCGACATGCCGTTTAAGAATGTTTACTTCACCGGTATCGTTCGTGACAAGCTGGGACGCAAGATGTCCAAGTCATTGGGTAACTCACCCGACCCGTTGGACTTAATTGAAAGATATGGTGCCGACGGTGTGCGTATGGGTATGATGTTGTCTGCTCCTGCCGGAAATGATATTTTATTTGATGATACACTTTGCGAACAGGGACGTAACTTCAACAATAAAATATGGAATGCATTCCGCTTGGTAAAAGGATGGGAAGTAGCCGACATCGAGCAGCCCGAATATGCACAACTGGCAACCAAATGGTTCGACAGTCTGCTCGTCAAGGTATCTGCCGAAATAGACGATTTGTTCAGTAAATACCGTCTGAGCGAAGCACTGATGGCGGTGTACAAACTGTTCTGGGACGAATTCTCAAGCTGGTATCTCGAAATGATTAAGCCGGCTTACGGACAACCGATTGACAAAAAGACCTATGAAGCGACGTTACACTTCTTCGATGTATTGTTGAGACAACTTCATCCGTTCATGCCGTTCATCACCGAAGAGTTGTGGCAACATATTTACGACCGCAAGGAAGGTGAAAGCATCATGACTGCACAAATGGAATCATACGCAGACAGAAATCCGGAGCAGAGCATTCAATTGTGCAATACATTCGACCAGTTAAAGGAAGTCATCTCAGGCATCCGTAACATCCGCCTGCAAAAGAACATTGCTCAAAAAGAAGCATTGGAAATGCAGGTAATGGGTGAAAATACATTCCTTATGTCTTATGCCGAAGTCGTGAAGAAAATGGGTAACCTGACCACCGTCAGCATTGTCAATGAGAAGCCCGAAGGCGCTGCTTCATTCATGGTGGGAACCACAGAATACTTCATTCCGCTGGGAGGCATGATTAATGTAGAAGAAGAATTGGCCAAACTGGAAGCCGACCTTAAATATCAGGAAGGTTTCCTGCAAAGCGTATTGAAGAAGCTGAGCAACGAAAAGTTCGTCAGCAAGGCTCCGGCAAATGTCATCGACATGGAACGCAAAAAGCAGGCTGATGCCGAAAGCAAGATTGCTTCATTGAAGGAAAGCATAGCCGCTCTGAAAAAATAAACGGCAGAGCAAACTGTTTAAAATAGGGAGGTGCACTCTTCGGAGTCGCACCTCTCTTTTTTTAATTTATCTGTTAATAAATCATTTCAAAAAGAAAATATCACAAACTTATTCTTACCTTTGTTACAATCACTTTAAATTAAATACTTATGAACAAACTGACAAAACTTGCATGCTTGTCGTTGTTTCTTCTGTTTTCGGCAAGTATCAGTAGCGCCGCTCCCAAGGACTATCGCTACACCACAGTCCCCAATGACCCGTTAAAAGCACGTATCTACACATTGGATAATGGACTGAAAGTCTATATGACCGTAAACAAAGAGACTCCGCGTATCCAAACCTACATTGCCGTACGCGTGGGCGGAAAGAATGACCCGGCGGAAACCACCGGTTTGGCACACTACTTTGAACACCTGATGTTTAAAGGAACCACACACTTCGGTACACAGAACTATGAAGCAGAACGTCCGTTGCTCGACCGGATTGAACAACAATTTGAAGTGTATCGCAAAACAACGGATGAAGCTCAGCGCAAAGCCATCTATCATGTTATCGACAGTCTGTCATACGAAGCTTCAAAATATGCCATTCCCAATGAATATGACAAACTGATGGCAGCCATCGGAGCCAACGGAACCAATGCATATACCAGCTTCGATGTAACTTGCTATACCGAAGACATTCCTTCCAATCAGGTAGAGAATTGGGCAAAGATACAGGCTGACCGTTTCAAGAACAGCATTATACGCGGTTTCCATACCGAGCTTGAAACAGTTTACGAAGAAAAGAACATGTCTCTCACACAAGATCCCCGCAAGGTGAGCGAAACCATGTTGGCAGCACTCTTCCCACACCATCCATATGGTACACAGACCGTGCTAGGTACACAGGACGACTTAAAGAATCCTTCCATCACCAACATCAAGAATTATTATAAAACTTGGTATGTGCCCAACAATATGGCCATCTGTCTGTCGGGTGATTTCAATCCTGATGAAATGATTGCCACCATCGACAAGTACTTCGGCGATATGAAGCCTAACCCCAATCTGCCGAAGCTGACCGTCAAACCGGAAACACCGATTACCGAGCCCATAGTACGCGAAGTGCTCGGTCCCGATGCCGAATCTGTGACATTGGCATGGAGATTCCCCGGTTCGGCAAGCAAAGAATATGAAACACTGCAAATTGTCAGCCAGATTATGAACAACGGCAAAGCCGGTCTGATGGACATCAACCTCAACCAGCAACAAAAAGTATTGGGAGCCTATGCTTATGTTTATAATTTGTCGGACTACTGTGCTTTCATCATGCAGGGACGTACCAAAGAAGGACAGACCCTGGACGAAGTGAAGGATTTGTTCTTGGGCGAAATAGCCAAACTGAAATCCGGTGACTTTGATGAAAATATGTTGCAAGCCAACATCAATAACTTCAAGAAATACCAGATACAGCAACTGGAATACAATAGCATTCGTGCCGATATGTTTGTTCAGTCCTTTGTGAACGGAACCGACTGGGCAGACGAAGTGACCGCACTGGAACGCATGTCAAAACTGACCAAAGCCGACATTGTTGCCTTTGCCAACAAGTACTTCACAGACAGTAATTATGCCATTATCTATAAAAAAACAGGAAAAGACCCGAACGAAAAGAAAATCTCTAAGCCGGAAATCACTCCTATTGTCATGAACCGCGATGCTGCCAGCAATTTCCTGAAAGAAGTGCAAGGAAGCAAAGTGCAACCGATAGAACCTGTGTTTATCGATTACAACAAAGATATGGATCAGTTCGCGTGGAACAAGGATGTTCCTGTTCTTTACAAACAGAACACCACCAATGACTTATTCTATCTGCGCTATATATTCGAAATGGGTAACAATAATGATAAGAAACTGGGAACAGCAGCACAATATCTGAGATTCCTCGGCACTTCGGATATGACACTGGAACAATTAAACAGTAAGTTCTATGGCTTGGCTTGTTCATTCAATGTGTCTCCGGGTGACGACCGCACTTATATCACTCTTTCAGGATTGAACGAAAATCTTCCTCAGGCTATCGAATTATTCGAGAAGATATTGGCTGACGCACAACCCGACAAGACGGCTTACGACAATATGGTGAAGAACATCCTGAAGTCACGCACGGATGCCAAATTAAACCAAATGCAAAACTTCATACGCCTGCTGACATACGCTGTTTATGGTAAAGAATCAGCCACACGCAATTTGTTGTCTACAGAAGAATTGCAAAATATGAATCCATCGGAACTGACCGACCGCATCCATAAACTGACTTCGTTCAAACATCGCATCATGTATTATGGGCCCAGTTCAGAACAAGAGTTGACCGACGTATTGAATAAATATCATAAAGTTCCTGCACAGCTACAAGATATTCCTGCCGGCAAGAAATTTGTGATGCAACCCACTCCTTCCAATAAGGTGTTGATTGCTCCATACGAAGCAAAACAGATTTATATGGTACAGTATTCCAATCGCGGGGAAAAATTTAACCCGGAAGTTGAACCTATCCGTAGTTTGTACAATGAATACTTCGGTGGCGGCATGAACTCCATTGTCTTCCAGGAGATGCGCGAATCACGCGGTTTGGCTTATTCGGCATGGGCAGGAATCGTGACAGGTGGCAAAGTCATCTATCCATATACCGTGCAAACCCAGATAGCTACCCAAAATGACAAGATGATGGATGCCATCAAGACTTTCAATGATATCATCAATAATATGCCGGAATCGGAAGCTGCTTTCAAACTGGCAAAAGAAGGTATCATTTCCCGTCTGCGCACCGACCGCATTATCAAGGATAATATCCTTTGGTCATACATTTATGCTCAAGATATGGGTATGAACGTCGACAAACGCATCAAACAGTACAATGATGTACAGAAAATGACTCTGCAAGACGTTATCGGTTTCCAAAAGAAATGGATGAAAGACCGCACCTATACTTATTGCATATTGGGTGACAAGAAAGAGCTGGACATGGAAGCACTGAAAACCATAGCTCCAATTGAGGAACTTACTCAGGAAGAGATTTTCGGATACTAACCCAAGGTAACTCTGTTCCGGTCTAAAAACGAGGAGTTAAAGAATAACCTTTAAAAAAGGGGTTGTGTCAAAACGTTGATGATGCTGTCGTTTAGTTCGTAGGGGCGAGGTTCGCTCGCCCGAAAACAGTTTGCTTTGTGTCTTCGGGCAGGCAAACCCTGCCCCTACAGCTGACGATGGGATAGGTCGGTTTGGTTTTGACACACTCCCTTTTTTAATGTGTTGTGTTGTGCTGTTCCTAGCTCTTATTTCTTATTCATGTTCATTTCGACGACAAAAGCCACCAATAAACCTACACCTCCCAACAAAAGGACACAGGCTCCATAAATAAGTGAAGCGACATCATTCATTCTGTAACCAATATCTACAGTTCCGGTATAACCGTTTATAGTAGCGGCACAAATCACATAACCGACCAGTAGTCCCAGTCCCATTCCTGTAAGCAAACATCCCAACTTCAAAGCCGAAAAAGAGAAGTTTCCAGTCGAAGAAAAGTTAATCTTATGCTCCAGCATATCGGGAGTAAACTTCTCTCCCATCTTTTCAATAATAGTCAAACGTTCCTTTTTGCAGACAAACAGTTCAAACAGCTTGTAAATTCCCAAAGTGATAATGGCCAGAATAGTAGGCACCATAATAAAATCCATCATAATCGTTTCTATTTAAGTTATTAATTTTGTTCCTTTGTACCCTTTAGACGCCGCATCTCCGGTCAGGTTACAACTTTATGGCAAAAAATATTTTTTATTTCAAAAGTGTAACCTTATCTATATGCATGCGTCTAAAGAAGTGAAATGGAATACGACGAAGCACATATCATTCAAGATGTATTGGAAGGAAAAACTTCCCGCTATGAATATTTTCTGGACAAATACGGTCAGCAGGTATTTACCCTGATTGTTCGTATCGTTGCCAGCCAGGAAGATGCAGAAGAGCTTACACAAGATACCTTCCTCAAAGCCTTCCGGCACTTATCTTCATTCAAAGCGGAAAGCAACTTTTCGACGTGGATATACCGCATCGCTTACAATACTGCAATTTCGGCCGTACGAAAGAAAAAATACGACTTATTTGACATGGATGATACGCTGCTTGCCAATATTTCGGACGAACAAATAGATGATACGCTGAATGATGAGAGCGAGGAACAGATAGCCAAACTGAACAAAGCCATGAAAAAGCTTGATGCAGACGAACGGGCCGTCATTACTTTATTTTATATGGAGGACAAGCCTGTCAGCGAAATTGCTCTCATACTGGGAATGACAGAAAGCAACACAAAAGTGAAATTGCACCGTATACGCAAAAAATTGTATGTACTTATAACCAATGAAAAACTATGAACGAAGGACTAAAAGATAAAGGATTGAAAAGGGCAATAAAGGAACAACCTCAGTTTCGGCTGTCCACCAACTTTACTTTCCGCACCATGCAGAAAGTAGAAGAAGCCGCTCGACTTCATGAAAAGAAAATAGAACAAAGAACATTATGGGCAACTATTATCGCCTCCTTGCTCTTACTGGCCAGTGGCATCGCAGGAGTGATTTATTATTTGGGCGATAGCCTGACAGAGTTTATCCAAGCAATGCTTCCTTCGGTAACTCACGACATACAGATTCCTTTTTTCTACTTCTTGTTGTAAGTTTCCAATTTTAGGGTAGCCCCTTTTAGACGGG
>UMER01014142.1_pt1 | contig 10982 bp, 8 predicted proteins | sample 1964801 | NCBI WGS metagenome assembly UMER01 (sample SAMEA4836025, study PRJEB28245) | human gut metagenome | biome: gut microbiome; material: fecal sample | place: Denmark | collected 2008 | reverse complement strand
GGTCAGCCCCGCCGCACCCTGCTTCGGGCTGCACTGGGCCGCCACATAGTCCCGCACATCCGCGCCCGCCGACAGGGTCAGGCCGAGGCGGGTCTTCACTTTTGCGGCCAGCGCGTTGAGCTGCTGGGCTGCCAGCGCGGCGAGGGCTTCCCGCGCAAAGGCGCTGGTCTCACAGACATCGCCCAGCGCCGAGACGAAGGCCGCACCGAACTTGTCGGCCAGCGCCTCCCGGCCCTTCCGGGAGAAGAAGACAAGGTACTTGCCGCAGGGGGTGATGCGGCTCACCGCCCCGGGGGCAAGCGCCGTTCCGGCGTCCACGAGGATGCCCTCCTTGTTGACAAGATACCGGCTGGACAGGGGCGCACTGCCCTTGACGGCGAGGTCTGCCAGCGTCTTCAAAAAGCCCGGGTAGCAGCTCTCGTAGTGCTCAAAGACCAGGATCTCGCCCGGCGCATGGAGGGCGGCGTACAGATCCTGCAAAAAGAGCTTTTCGGCCCCCGAGTCGGGGTAAAGCGCCAGATCCATGACGGCCAGCTTATCGCTCTGCAAAAGACCCCGGGCAGCCATGCAGCGGGCCGTCTCCGTCAGAGCGAAATGCCGCCCCGTGCCGGGCGCACCGCAGAGCAGGATGACGTTCCGGGCCGTGGGGGCCTCGGTCCCCAGCACGAAGGGCCGGCGCATCGCCCGCACGACGCCGTCCACGAAGGCGTCCTGCCCCAGCACTGTCTTTTTTACCTCAGCGGCCAGCCCTTCGAAGCTGCCCAGATGCTCCTGTCTGACTTCGGTGGTGCCTTTGGCCAGCAGGCCGTCGGCCTCCATATCCTCGAGCATCTTCCGGCTCTGGGCCAGCGCCTCCTGTGTGGTGTCTCTGCGCAGCTCGGCGTTCTGTTTTTTCAGCATTTCGTCCAGCTTTTTCTGCTGCTCGAGCAGGGCTACGTTCATATCGGGCAGACCGGGCTTTTCCGGCGGCGTTTTCTGCATATCAAAGCGCAGTTTTCCTCCCGGGCCGAACACTCCGTTCATCAAGTTCTCCCAATCGTCGGTGTATGCCATCTGCCTGCCTCCGTCCTGCGTTTTTTCCCAGTATAGTGTACTTTGCCCCCTTTTGCAAGAAAAGTCTTGAAAATCCACGGGCAGGCGGGTACACTAATTTTATATTGATTTGATATGCGAAGGGAATGGAACGAAATGAAAACGCCCGCAGAGTGGAAAACGCTGTTCGAGAGCAGCGCCTTTGCACGGCAGACAAGCTACAGCGGCCCTCTGGGACCGGAATATAACCCCTCCGGCACCCGGCTCCGGCTCTGGGCGCCCACGGCGCAAAAGGTATCGGTCAACCTCTACCGCCGGGGCGACGGCGGGGCCTGCATGGGGACCCTGCCGCTGGAACAGCACGGGCAGGGCGTCTGGTCGGTCTATCTGCCCGGCGACCAGCACGGACATTACTATACCTTTACCGTCGAGGTGGACGGCACAGCATACGAGACGGGCGACCCCTACGCCCGGACGGCGGGCGTCAACGGCCTGCGGAGCATGATTTTAGACGCGCCCCGCATCGACCCGCCCGACTGGAGCCACGACCACCGGGTCATCGTCCCGGCCTCCCGCCGGACGGTGTGGGAGGTCAGCGTCCGTGACTTCTCGCAAGACCCGGCCTGCGGCGTTCGGAATGCATGGCGGGGCAAATTCATGGCCTTTACCCAGAAGGGAACCACCCTTTCTTCCGCCAGCACCTTCCCCACCTGCCTCGACTACCTCAAGCGGCTGGGAGTGGGCTATGTGCAGCTGATGCCCATCTTCGACTTCGGCAGTGTGGACGAGAGCCGCCCCCTCACCCGGCAGTATAACTGGGGCTACGACCCCACCAACTACAACGTCCCCGAGGGCAGCTACTCCACCGACCCCGCGAAAGGCGAAGTCCGGGTGCGGGAGTGCAAGGAGATGATAGCTTCTCTCCACGCGGCGGGCATCGGCGTCATCATGGACGTGGTGTACAATCATATGTACCGCAATGAGAACCCACTGAACAGCACGGTGCCTTATTATTTCTTCCGGCAGAACCCGGACGGCAGCTTCTCCAACGGCAGCGGCTGCGGCAACGAGTTTGCCAGTGAGCGGCCCATGGCCCGGAAATACCTCATCGACTCGGTGCTCTACTGGGCGCAGGAATATCACATCGACGGCTTCCGCTTCGACCTCATGGGCCTCTATGACGTGGACACCATGAACGAACTGCGGGCCGCGCTGGACGCTCTGCCGGGCGGCAGAAGCATCCTGATGTACGGTGAGCCGTGGCAGGGCGGCGGGAGCCAGCTCCACCGGTACGAGGCCAACAAGGCGAACCTCGCCATGCTGTCCGAGCGCATCGGCATCTTCTGCGACAACACCCGCGACGTCATCAAGGGCGGCTGTTTTGACGCCCGGGAGCCGGGTTACGTCGAGGGCAGACCGGGCAGCTTCTGGGACGTCGGCGGGGCCGTGGCCGCGTGGTGCCGCAGCGACAAACTGCCTGCCCATTCGCCCTCCCAAATCGTCAGCTATGTGTCCGCCCACGACAATTTCACTCTCTGGGATAAACTGATGCTCGTCCGGTACGCCCGTCCCGAGTACACTGCCGCCGACTCGGCGGCGCTGGCCCAGAACCGGCTGGCGGCGGGCATCTATCTCACCTGCATGGGGATGCCCTTCCTGCAGGCCGGCGAGGAATTCGCCCGCACCAAAAAAGGTCAGGGCAACACCTACCGCTCTTCGCCCTCCCTCAACCGTCTGGACTGGAAGCGGGCCGCGCAGTTCCACGGTCTGGTGGACTATTACCGGGGCCTGCTGGGCCTGCGGGCGCAGTTCCCCCGCCTGAGCGCCTCGGACGCGGCCAGCCCGGCGGCCATCCGATTTTTCTCGCTGGAACAGCCCCTCGTGGGCTGGACTTTGCCCGCCGCACCCGGCGACGGCGCGGCATGGCGGGCGCTCTGCGTCTTTTACAATCCCACGGAAGAAGAAAAGCGGGTCCGCCTGCCCGACGGCCAGTGGAAATTGCTGAGCGACGGCGTATCGTCCGCGCTCTGGAAAGGTCCCAGCCGGGTCTGCGGCGGCGAAGTGACACTTCTCCCGTGCAGCGCTACCATTTTCGGCCAGGTATAACAAAAAGCGGCCCGCCGCTTTACGCGGCGAGCCGCCCAACAAGAAGAAAGGAACTTCGGGGAATGTCCTGATTTAGCCCTGCGGGTTCTGCTGAGGTGCAGACTCGGCAGAGTTCTCCTGACGAGATGCGCCGTTGGTGCCATTTCCGCTGTTGGAGGCGTTCTTTTCGCCCAGCGTCAGGCTGACAGTCTGCATCTGACCGTCGCGGGCGACGGTGATGGACAGGGTGTCACCGGCAGAGTGCTCCTGCATCAGGGTGCCAAGGTCGGTCTTCTGGGCCACCTCGGTGTTGTCGATGCTGACGATGCGGTCGCCGGCCTTGAGGCCCGCCTTATCGGCAGGGCCGCCAGACACGACGTCCACGACGTAGATGCCGTAGGCGTTGACGCCCAACTGTGCCGCCGTCTGTGCGTCGTTGACAGCCAGATAGGTGATGCCCATGTAGGGACGGCCCGTGACGTAGCCGTTCTCCAGCAGGTCCTGCGCCACCTTGATGGCGTCGTTGATGGGGATGGCGAAGCCCAGACCTTCGGCGTCAGAGCTGGAAGACTTTGCGTTGACGATGCCGATCAGCTCGCCGTTCATGTTGAACAGGCCGCCGCCGGAGTTGCCGGGGCTGACAGAAGCATCCATCTGAATGAGGGACATGGTGTTGACAGAGCTGGAACTCTGGATGGAGACACTGCGGTTCAGGGCGCTGACGATGCCGCTGGTGACGGTGCCGCCCAGCTCACCCAGCGGGTTGCCCACGGCCAGCACGTTGTCGCCCACGGCCAGCTTGTCGCTGTCGCCCACGATGGCGGGGGTCAGGCCGTCGGCATCGACCTTGATGACGGCGATGTCGCTGGTGGAATCCTCGCCCACGACGGTGGCGGTGTAGTCCTTGTCGCCGATAGTGACGGTGATGTTGGACGCGCCGCTCACGACATGGTCACAGGTGAGGATGTAGCCATCCGAGCTGATGATGACGCCGCTGCCGGCGCCGCTCTCCACCTGGCTCTGGCCGTACCAGGACCACTGGGAGTAGACCACCTGCTCGGTGGTGATGACCACGACGCTGGGGCTGACGGTCTTGGCCACCTGTGCGGTGGTCATGCCGCTGGAAACAGTCGTGCCTTCGGCCGCGCTCTCAGAGTCTGCCGAAGAGCTGTCGGATCGCTCCACCTGCTGGATGATGACCTTGTTATTGCCGCCGAAGCGTGCGCCCATAAAGCCCATGGCTGCGGCCAGCACCAAAGCGACGATGCTCTTTACAGCCTTGCCTGCATTCTTCTTGGGCTTCTTCGGCGCGGCAGGGGCTGTGTTCTGCGGGCCTGCGGGGGGCGGCGTTGCGCCGCCGGAAGGCTGGGTGCTCTCGCTGAAGGCAGAAGCAGTGTTTGCGGTGTTCATGCCGCTGGAACCCACATTGGGGTAGCCGGTATCACCGGCAGGATTATTGGAAGAGGAATAGTCATATTCCCATTTGTTTTCATCCATCGTGATTACTTCCTTTCTAAGGGATTAGAAGTTGTTTTCATAACCGTTGCGCACCGTCTGAGCGGTCTTTTTGCCCGCATACTGCGTTGCTTTCCCTTGCAATCCGCCTAGGATTGCTTCGGGAAAGCGCCTTGCCTGCCGGCAAAAATCCTCGCCCATTCGGCACTCTCCGGCTATGAAAACAACTTCGGCCGGGGGAAGAGCTTTTCCGCTCCTCTCCGGCACGGTTTTATTCTATCTGCTAATTGTGAAAATCAATCGTTTCCCCAGTGAAGAATGTGTGAAATAAAGTCTAAGGAGTTTCTATGAAAATCAGCGCCACTCAAACGGGCTTTGCCCTTTATAAAGAGGCCGACATCATCGGCCGGTGCGACGTCACCCCCACCCCAAAAGGCGCGGACATCACAGCCCTGTCCGTCCTGCCCCAGTGGCGGCGGAAGGGCTACGGCTCCTACCTGTTAAAAGAGATATTGCGCCGGTTCGGCGGTTATGACCGGGAGGCTGCGACGGTGTTCACCGCGCCCCTGCCCGCCGACGAGGGCGAAGGGCTGTTCTGGCAGAAATTCGGCTTTGCGCCTGAGGATGGGCGGCTCGTCCGCCGCCGCACCCCTGATCTGACGGCGGTGCGCTTCGTGCAGGACTATCTTGCCGCCCATCTCCCCCACCCGAAGCTCTGCATCGACGCCACCTGCGGCAACGGCGGCGACACGGCGTTCCTCTGCCGCCTTGCCGGCCCGGAAGGCCGGGTGCTGGGCTTCGACATCCAGCCCGAGGCCATCACTTCCACCCGCGCCCGGCTCGAAAAGCAGGGCCTCACGGCAGAGCTTATCTGCGACAGCCACGCGAACCTCTTACAGTATGTCTGGCCCGGCACGGCGGACATCGTGATGTTCAACTTCGGCTGGCTGCCCGGGGCCGACCACAGCGTCTTCTCCACAGCAGACAGCAGCATCCCTGCGCTGGAAGCCGCCCTCGCGGCGCTGCGCACCGGCGGCGTGCTCAGCGCCATCCTCTACAGCGGGCGCGTCATCGGCACGGACGAAAAGCAGAGCATCCTCGGCTGGCTGCGGGCTCTCCCGCTGGAAAAATATACCGTACTGGTGTGCGATTTTGCCAACTGGGCCGACACCGCGCCCCTGCCCTGCCTTGTTCTGAAAAAATAGCAAAAACTCTTGCATCCATGTGGATTTTCTGTTAAAATAAGCGTAGTATGTAATTTTATAGGAGAGTTTCCCATGGAAACAGACCCTATTGTTTGCTGATACATCCACCCGGCCCTTCGCGGGGCCGCATCTCAGGAGAACGAAACTTTTATGACAAATCGTGAAGAAATCGAGCGCCGCCGGACGTTTGCTATCATCAGCCACCCCGACGCCGGCAAAACGACGCTGACCGAAAAGCTGCTGCTGTACGGCGGAGCCATCAATCAGGCAGGCTCTGTCAAGGGCAAGCAGAGCGCAAAGCACGCCGTGTCCGACTGGATGGACATCGAGAAGCAGCGCGGCATCTCCGTCACTTCCTCTGTGCTGCAGTTCAACTACGCAGGCAAGTGCGTGAACATTCTGGACACCCCGGGCCATCAGGACTTCTCGGAGGACACCTACCGCACCCTGATGGCAGCCGACTCGGCTGTCATGGTCATCGACGCCGCAAAGGGCGTCGAGGCCCAGACCATCAAGCTGTTCAAGGTCTGCACCCTGCGCCATATCCCCATCTTCACCTTCATCAACAAGATGGACCGCGAGGCCCGCGACCCCTTCGAGCTGATGGAGAACATCGAAGAAATTCTGGGCATCAAGACCTACCCCATGAACTGGCCCATCGGCTGCGGCAAGGAGTTCAAGGGCGTGTTCGACCGCAACACCCGCAAAGTCCTTGCTTTCTCCAGCGACGGCCGCGCCAACGGCGTCAAGAAGGTCGAAGAGACCGAGGCCGAGCTGGGCGATGCCGCACTGGACGAGCTGCTGACCCCCTATCTGCACCAGCAGCTGGTGGACGAAATTGAGCTTCTGGACGGCGCTGCCGAGGAATTTGACCTCGACCGCGTGCTGCGCGGCGAGCTGAGCCCCGTGTTCTTCGGCTCTGCGCTGACCAACTTCGGCGTCGAGCCCTTCCTCGAGAACTTCCTCCGCCTCACCCCCACCCCGCTGGCCCGCGTGGACAGCCTGACCGGCGAGGCCGTTGACCCCTGCCGCGATGAGTTCTCGGCCTTCATCTTCAAAATTCAGGCCAACATGAACAAGGCCCACCGCGACCGTATCGCCTTCATGCGCATCTGCTCGGGCAAGTTCGAGCGCGGCATGGAAGCCTACCATGTGCAGGAGGGCAAGAACATCAAGCTGGCCACCGGCACCCAGCTGATGGCGCAGGACCGCGCCATCGTCGATGAAGCCTACGCAGGCGACATCATCGGCCTGTTCGACCCGGGCATCTTCTCCATCGGCGACACCCTGTGTACCGGCAAGAAGAAGGTCGAGTTCGCCGGCATCCCCACCTTCTCCCCCGAGCACTTTGCCCGCATCGAGCAGAAGGACACCATGAAGCGCAAGCAGTTCGTGAAGGGCATGGAGCAGATCGCTCAGGAGGGCGCTATCCAGATCTTCCGCGAAGTGGGCGGCGGTATGGAAGAAGTCGTGGTCGGCGTCGTCGGCGTGCTGCAGCTGGAAGTGCTGGAGTACCGTCTGAACACCGAGTATAACGTCGAGATCCGGATGCAGCAGCTTCCCTTCGAGCAGCTGCGCTGGATCCAGAACGACCCCGACACTTACGTCCTGCGTGACCTCGACCTCACCAGCGACACCAAGGCCGTCGAGGACATGAAGGGCAGCCGCCTGCTCCTGTTCACCTCCGATTGGGCTATCCGCTGGGCTGAAACGCACAATGAGACGTTAAAGCTGAGCGAATTTGGCAATATTTAAGTTACAGGTTCCCAAGAGCTGCTGTGCAGAAGACCTGCATGGCAGCTCTTTTTGGAATAAATCTAAAATGCAACAATATGTACCAGTCAGCGACAACACCCCCCTTCGCGGGGCGCTGCCGGAAAAGAAGGTAACGATTTATGGAAAAACGTAACATTGGCAAAAGCGGCCTCTCCGCACCATTTCTGGGGCTTGGCACCTGGGCCATCGGCGGCGGCAGCTGGTGGGGCGACAACGACGACGCCCTGTCGGTAAAAGCCATCGAGACTGCCGTGGAGCAGGGCATCACCTGGATAGACACCGCCCCCATCTACGGCCTTTACCACAGCGAAGAGGTGGTGGGCGAAGCCTTGCGCCACATCGACCGGGACAAGGTCATCCTCTCCACCAAGTGCGGCCTCGAGTGGCGGCACGAAAGCCCCGTTCTCCACAAGGTGGTGGACGGCGTGCAGACCTACCGCGACCTGTCGGCCAAGAGCATCATCGAGGATGTGGAAGACAGCCTGCGCCGTCTCGGCACCGACCATCTGGACGTGCTCTACACCCACTGGCAGACGCCGGACCTTTCCATCTTCCCGCTGGAAGAGACCGTCGAGGCCATGATGAAGCTCAAGGAGCAGGGCAAGATCCGTGCCATCGGCGCGTCCAACACCACCGCTGAGTTCATCCGCGGCTACTGCAAATACGGCCAGCTGGATGTCATTCAGGAAAAGTACAGCCTGCTGACCCGCCGCATCGAAAAGCAGCTGCTGCCCACCTGCAAGGAGCTGGGCGTGTCCATTCAGGCTTATTCTCCCTTGGAGCAGGGCCTGCTCACCGGCAAGGTGACCATGGACACCACCTACCCCGAGGGCAGCACCCGGAACACGAACCCCTGCTTCCAGCCCGCCCGCCGGATACAGGCCATCCGGCTGCTGGACAGCTGGTCTGACCTCTGCGAGAAGTACCACTGCACCAAGGCGCAGCTGGTCATCGCCCTGACGGCCCGGATGATCCCCGGCCTGCACGTTCTGTGCGGCGCACGGACGCCGGAGCAGGCCATCGACAACGCCGGTGCGCTCCACATCACACTGGAAGGCGCCGACGCCGTCCAGATGAAGTGGGACGTGGACGCCATTTCCTGAGCAAAACCGCAGATATGAAACGAGCAGAGCCTCCACCGAAAGGTAGAGGCTCTGCTCGTTTTATATCTGGATTCTTTATGATAAACTGGAAGTTGTTATTGTAAATCATTTTTTGATATTTCAATCGATGGATAGTGCTCTAAACTTGTTAAGTCAACATCTAATGGAGTAACGTATTCCATATAAAATTTTTCAGGATTTTTATCTTGCAATTTTTTAAGTTTATTCTTAATTTTTTCCTCCTCTGTAGAAACAAAAACCACTGATACTACTCCTACCTTTTCACTTGGATTCATTCTGCTATCTTCAACATTTCCACATAAAATCATTCTAACTGTATTCATAATAATCCTCCTCCACATATAACTTCCGATTTGTAAACCATAAACTCAAATTACAGATTCCTACAATTTGCAAATCATTATATACTCTTCGTCATTCTCATCGACAATTTCAAATCCTACTTTTAGATACATATGAACTGCATAATTCATCTTCTGAACAGATAATGACACTTGCTTATATCCTTGCATTTTCAGTTTTTTTAGCATCTGCTCCATTAGATTAGTTCCAATACCATAGTTTCTACACTGTTTTAAAAGTGAAATTGCAAATGATGGTGTTTCAGCATCAATATGTCCATAATCATTCATAATACGACACCATACTGCACCAACAATTTCATTATTGGCTTCAGCAACCAAACACAAGTCTCCTTTATTCTTACCAAAATCTTTAACATACACCTGTAATTCTGGTTGATTTATAATCTCTTTTGGTGGTATAGGAACCCCTTCTGGAATAAAAATTGCTTCGTATAAAAAAGTATTTAGCACCTTGGACTCGTTTTGTCTTAATTCTCTTATTGAATAATCCATATAAACCTCCGATTTATTTTTTATAAATCAGTTGCTATTCCACACATCCAAACACCTCCACAAACAACGATTTGCCGACCTCACCCATTCTCCTTCCAGAACAGTCCGCCGCTGGTCTGGAAGAGCAGCCACGGATTGATGCTCTTGCTGCCGAGCTTGAAGTCCATGGTCAGGTCTTCGCCCAATGCGCCCACAGCCTGCCCGCGCTCCACGCTTTGGCCCTCGCTCACCGAGAGAGCATCCAGCCCGTAGAGGTAGCTGCGCAGCCCGCAGCCGTGGTCGATGACGACGGTGTTGCCGGTGAGGGCAAGGTCCCGGGCCAGCACCACGACGCCGTTGGCCGGGGCGCGGCAGGGGTCGCCCGGGATGGTGTAGAGCTTCGTGGAGTTCGACTTGCTGCCCTGCTTGCCGCCGGTGACTTTGGTCTGGCCGAAGTCCACGAGGGTCATGTAATTCTCCGCCGGGCAGGCGAAGCCGCCGCTCCACAGCTTTTCGCGGGCGGGCTGCTCATAGAGGGGCCAGACGGCGTTGCGGAACTCGGTGTTGGCAGCTTCGGAGGCTTCCGGTTCGGCTTCGATTTCAACCGTGCCGAAGTCCTTCGGGATGACGGTGATCTTCTTCACCACCGTCTCGCCGCCCACAGTAAAGGTCACTTCATGCGCACCGGCAGCGGCATTGTAGGCCGCCGGGATATAGGCGCGCCACCCGCTGCCCAGACGGACGGCCTGCACATTGCCGAGGTCTGTTTCCACCGTGGGGGCCGTCTCACCCACCATGCCGGTGAAAGCCGCGGCCACCGTGCCGCCCTGCTCCATCCGTTCGGCGGAAAGCTCCACCTCGGCGCTTGCCTGCAGCGTGAAGCGGAAGGAATAATTGTACCAGCCGATGGGCTTCGCGGGCTTTTCGAGCCGGACGTCCCGCCGCAGCTCGCCGGTGCTGCCGCCCTCGAACTGGGTGGCCAGCATATTTTCCGGCAGACGCCAGACGGTCAGCTCGGCCTTATAGCCGCCGTTGGCCGGGAACAAAAAATCGTCGTAGGTGGCCGCAGTCCCCTCGAAGACCACATTGCCCGCGCTGTCGGTGATGGTCAGCGGGCCGTAGCTGTACCACTCGGGCAGGGCGAAGGCCGGGTGGGCGTCGTAGAGGACGCCAAGCTTCTGCACCGTGAGGGTGCGGGGGCTGGCGAAGACTTTATCCACCTGCCCGCCCAGCAGCGGCACCTGCCAGCACCAGCCGTTGGGCTCCAGCTCCTGCCCGGCGAACTGCACCTCAGACGCGGGCTTCGCGCCCTCCGAGGTGAACGAATAGCTCACGCCCAGCACTGCCGCAAGCAGCACCACGACGCCCAGCGCGACGCCGATGAGCCATAACAAAAGCTGCTTCATATATGTAACTCTCCTCTTGTAGCGGCCTCGCCCTCTCAGTCACCCTCGGTGACAGATTCCCCT
>UMER01024105.1_pt1 | contig 11400 bp, 9 predicted proteins | sample 1964801 | NCBI WGS metagenome assembly UMER01 (sample SAMEA4836025, study PRJEB28245) | human gut metagenome | biome: gut microbiome; material: fecal sample | place: Denmark | collected 2008 | reverse complement strand
GGCATCAGTGGCTGCGGAGCTGCTGACGCTTTGGCGAAACAAGGCTGCAGGGTGCTTCTATATAGCGATAAGGAAACAAAGATAGATAATGCTTTACTGGAACTGCTGAAAAAGCAAGGTGGTGGCCTGTACTGCGGCAATGGGGAAACTTTGCTGCAGGAAGTAGAACAGATAGTTTTATCGCCTGGTATTCCTTTGGCTAATCCTTTGACTGATATGGCCGTGCAGATGGGAATAGAGGTCATAAGTGAAGTAGAAGCGGCATACCGCAGTTATCATGGGCATATTATAGGAATTACGGGTACGAATGGAAAAACAACAACTACTACTTTAGTAGGAGAAATGCTGAAAACTTTGCCTGTGCCAACGGCCGTTGGCGGTAATATTGGACAGGCATTGTCTAAGGAAGTTGAGAATTTAGGAGCTGACGCCTGGCTTGCAGCGGAACTGTCTAGTTTTCAGCTGGAAGGTGTGCGTGAGTTTCGCCCAGATGTAGCAGTAATTTTGAATCTGACTCCCGATCATTTAGATCGCCACCATACGATGGAAGCTTATGGTGCGGCGAAGTGTAATATATTTAAAAAACAGCGTGAGAATGATATCGTGATTTTAAATTATGATGATCCTATTATACGCAGCTGGGGCGAATTGGCCCCTTCAAGGGTTTGCTGGTTCAGCCGCAGGGAGCAGCTTAATCGTGGCGTATATTTAAACGGAGGTAATTTTACTATTGCCTGGGACAGACAGCTTTATACTGTTTGTCATAAAAAAGACTTGCGTGTATTTGGCGGTCATAATGAAGAAAATGTACTGGCGGCTATTGCGGCATGTTTTTTTGCCGGGGTCACTATTGAAAATATGCGCAGGGTTTTGCTGGATTTCACAGGTGTTGAGCACCGTTTGGAGTATGTGATGACAGTTAACGGTGTACCATATTATAATGATTCGAAAGCAACTAATCCTGATTCGACAATAAAAGCTTTGGAAGCTTTTGACGGGCATATAATTTTGCTGGCAGGCGGACATGATAAAATGACATCTTTGGAACCGATGATGAAATTAGTGCAGGCCAAGGCAGATGTGCTGATTTTATTGGGTGAAGCGAAAGAACGTTTTTATGAAGCCGCCGCAGCAGCAGGCGTAGGCGATATCAGAAAAGTAGAGACAATGGATGAGGCTGTTGAGCTGGCGTATAAGCTGGCTGCTGCGCCACAGGTAGTATTACTGTCACCTGCCTGTTCTTCGTATGATATGTTTGAAAATTTCCCTGCACGCGGCCGTTATTTTAAAAATTTGGTTGCGGCATTGCCAAAGTAAAGGCTAGGAGGAAAAACTGTGAAAGTTATACTTTCTGGCGGCGGTACCGGCGGGCATATTTATCCGGCGCTGACTATTGCCGATCAAATCAAGGCTATCCGTCCTGATGTGGAAATTACCTTTGTCGGGACAAGGCAAGGTTTGGAAAAAGATATTATTCCACGTTACGGTTATAATTTGGAATTTATTGATGTTGCAGGTTTTAAACGCAGTTTAAGTTTAGACACATTGCGTTCAGGCATAAAACTGCTGCATGGGCTTAAAGATGCCTACAGCCTGCTTGATAAGTTGAAGCCGGATTTAGTTATTGGTACTGGCGGTTATGTTTGTGGTCCAATCGTGTTTTTAGCTTCTTTAAAAGGTATTCCCACATGTATTCAGGAACAGAACGCAATGCCTGGTGTAACTAATAAAATTCTGGCGCGTTATGTGAGAAAGGTTTTTTTAGGTTATAGTGAGGCCGAAAAATATTTTGGCGGTTCGTCAAAAAAGATTTTTACAGGGAATCCTATTCGCAGCGAGATCATGCAGAAAAAACGTAAGGATGCTGTTGCTGAGCTTGGGCTTGATGCAAACAAAAAAACTATTCTTGTATCAGGTGGAAGCCGAGGGGCCCGCAGCATCAATAATGCCATGCAGTATGTAGAGCGCGAGCTGTCGGGACGCTCAGATGTGCAGGTGCTGCATGCTACCGGTGAAGTTAATTATGAATATTATATGGCTGAAATGAGGAAGGCCGGATCATTGGACGATAACATTATGATCAGGCCATATCTGCATAATATGCCGGTTGCTTTGGCAGCTGCCGATCTGGCTGTATTTCGGGCCGGAGCTATCGGTTTGGCAGAGTTGACAGCAAAGGGTGTTCCTGCTGTGCTTGTACCATATCCTTACGCTACAGCCAATCACCAGGAATTTAACGCTAAGGCCGTAGAGGCGGCCGGAGCAGCTAAGGTTATTTTGGATAAAGAACTGACAGGCGAAAAATTGTTGGAAGAGATAGAAAAATTACTGATCAACGATAACCAACTGCAGGCTATGAAAAAAGCTGCAAAAAGTTTGGGAAGACCTGAGGCGGCGGCAGAAATCGCGCAGCAGGCGTTGAACTTAGTAAGAAAATGACGGAGGAGGGCTTTTAGTGCTTAAAGGTCTGCAAAACATTCATTTTATCGGTATTGGAGGAGCCGGAATGAGTGCTATTGCGCATGTTTTGCTCAAACGCGGTTATCAGGTATCAGGTTCTGATCTTAATGCCGGTCATATGGGAGCTAAGCTTGCTCAAGAGGGCGCTTTGGTTTACATGGGTCATGCCGAATGTCAGGTCGACGATGTCGACGCCGTAGTTATATCCAGTGCTATCCATCAAAATAACCCCGAACTGATGGAAGCGAAAAAACGTAATTTACCTATTCTGCACAGATCAGATGTGCTGGCAGAGATTCTTAATCATGCTGATGGGGTGGCTGTGGCAGGTGCTCACGGCAAAACTACTACCAGTGCAATGATTTCCTGTATTGCTGCTGCATCGGATATCGATCCGACCATTATTATTGGCGGTGAGGTTGGCAGCTTGGGCGGTAACGCCCGTAATGGGGCAGGACCATATGTGGTAGCTGAGGCTGATGAAAGCGACGGTTCTTTTTTAAAGTTTTATCCTAAGTATGCCATTGTTACAAATATTGAAAACGATCATATGGACCATTATGGCAGCGAAGAAAATATTTATCTGGCTTTTACAGAGTTTTTGTCTAATGTCAAAGACGGCGGCGCAGCAATTTTATGTATGGACAGTCCAAAACTGCGCAAGCTGGCATCAGAAACGACAACTCCTGTTATCAGCTATGGCCTGGAGCATGAAGACGCTCGTTATCAGGCGAGAAACATCCGATACAGTGTCAATGGTACCTGTTATGATTTATATGTAGAAGGAGTTTTTGTCAGCACCGTTGAGCTGATCGTACCAGGACAGCATAATGTGCTTAATTCTTTGGGAGCAATAGCGACGGCACAGGCAATGGGGATACCGATGCAGCAGATTTTACCTGCATTGAAGAAATTCAGCGGTGCTAGAAGACGTTTTGAAACAAAAGGCCGCATTGATGGGATCTGGGTTGTTGACGATTATGCGCATCATCCGACGGAAATCGGTGTTACGTTAAAAGCGGCCAGGCAGACCCAGCCTAAAAGGTTGATTTGTGCTTTTCAGCCGCACCGTTATACCCGCACAAAATTATTGTTTGATGAATTCAGCCGATGCTTTGCTGATTGCGATCAGCTGATATTGACTGATATTTATTCTGCAGGTGAATTCCCAATTGATGGTGTAAGTGGGGCTTCACTGGCAGAAGCTGTGACTGAGGCGACACAGCAGCAGGTTACGTTTATTCCTACTTTGCCGAAGTTAGAGGAGTACTTGTTTAAAATTGCCGAGCCGGGAGATTTGATTATGACTGTTGGCGCCGGCGATATTTTTAAGGTCGGTGAAGAGCTTGTTACCGAGCTTGAGAGAGGTAGATAATGATGAATAAAAACGATGTTGTTGCAGTAATAATGGGAGGCCCGTCGGCTGAACGAGAAATTTCTCTGGTTACTGGTGCCGCTATTGCTGGGGCTCTGCGTGAAAAAGGCTACAATGTTGCCGAAATAGATCTGGAACCGAAAAAACTGGCACTGCAATTGGAAGAATGCAGTGCAAAAGTAGTTTTTAATGCTGTACATGGAATGTATGGTGAAGATGGTCGGCTGCAGACTTTACTGGAGATGCTGGAAATTCCCTATACTGGTTCAGGTATGCTTGCAAGTGCGTTGAGCATGGATAAAGCGGCATCTAAACGCATCATGCAGGCCGCAGGTATTGCTACTCCTAAATCGTTGATTTTTGTAAAGGGAGAAACGCATGATTTTTGCGGTGAGATTCTATCTGCTTTTAAAAAGATGCCTGTTGTTGTTAAACCGGCGACACAGGGATCCAGTATTGGTGTTGAGATCGTAAAAAATGATACTGATATTAATTCTGCTATGGAGAAGGCTTTTACTTATTCCCGTGAGGTTGTTGTGGAAGAGTTTATTCAGGGCAAAGAGCTTACTGTTGCCATTATGCAGGATGGGGGCATGGCTGTTGCATTGCCTGTTATCAATATCGTACCGCATTCCGGGGTTTATGATTTTCATTCTAAATATACCAAAGGTGAAACTGAATATTTAGTTCCGGCGCCGCTTGATAAAGAAACGACAAGGCATGTGCAGGAACTGGCTGTTGCAACCTACAAGGTTTTGGGATGCAGTGGTGTTGCGCGTGTGGATGTGATGCTTGATGAAGCAGGTAAAGGCTATGTACTGGAGGCTAATACAGTTCCAGGAATGACTGCTACCAGCCTGGTGCCGAAAGCAGCAGCTGCTGTGGGGATATCTTTCCCTGACTTGTGTGAGAAGATTCTTTTGTCGGCATCTTTGAACGATAAATAGTAAGATCGATACTGCTGATATTGACGAAGTGAGGTGAGAAAGGTGCAGTCGACACGTGAACGTTTGCGAAAAGAGCGGAGAAGGCGTCGGGTGCGCCTTTTGCGTTTCATCTGTTTTTGCATAATATGTGCTGCTTTGCTGGCTGCTGGCTGGCATTGGGTTCGTCAGCCGGGTTTTGCTTTTGGCAGTATTAATGTCGAAGGCAGCGATAAGGTTACGGCTAAAGATATTCTGCAGATCTCTGGTGTGCAGGAGCCTGTTAATTTGTTTGTGATATCACCATGGCAGGTACAGAAGGCGCTGACTCATGACGTAAGATTCGAGAAGGCTGATGTTTCTTACAGTTGGCCTGGTGTGATGCGCGTGAAGATCACAGAACGGCGGCCGGCAGTATATCTGGCCTGCTCTTATAATGGATATGCAAAGGTAGATTATACAGGCGTGGTGATGGAAGTCAGTGATGGAATCAAGGATGCCAACGCTCCTGTATTATCAGGTATTGTTACAGGTAATATTTACTTTGGAGACAGAATCGGTGAAAAGCAAGTTTTACTGATTTTGGAATTTTTGAGTCAATTGGATCGTGATACTGTGGCGCATATTTCCGAAATTGCTGTAGACCAGCAGAATAATGTTAAGTTCTATCTGCAATATGGTTATCCGATTTTATTGGGTGATGTTTATAAGATTATGGATAAACTTAATTTATTTGTTACTGTTTTTAATGAAATAAAAGCAAAAAACATACAAGCTGAATTTATTGACTTGACATTTACGAAGCCATATATTAAATTGAAACAGTAACATAGCAAGAATTACACGGAGGATAAAATGTTTGCGAACAAACATGCAAAAATTTTAATTGCACTGGTTTGCGCCGTACTCGGTTTTATGTTGGCTACACAGTTTAAAACTACAGAACGACAAAAAACTATTAATATTCAGCGTGCCGAGGATTTGTCTGACCGTTTGAAAGCAGTAGAAAAAGAACGAGATGAATTATCTAAAGAAATGGAAAAGCTGCAGGCAAAAGCAGGTGACGAGGTTGTTGCCAGAGAAATAGTTCGGTTAAAAGCTTTTGCAGGTGATTTTGAAATGCATGGTAAGGGTATCAAACTGGTTTTGGATGACAGTAAGATTGCCAGCAAACCTGGAGAAAATCCTAACTTGTATATTATTCATGATGATGATTTATTAAGAGTTATCAATGAGCTGCGTGCCGCAGGCGCTGAGGCTATTGCCATCAACGGCGAAAGGATTGTAGCGATGAGCGAGATCCGCTGTGCGGGTCCGACTTTATCGGTAAATAACAATCGTTCGGCACCGCCTTATGAGATAAAAGCTATTGGGAATCCTAACAATTTAGAAAGTGCGCTCAAATTGCGCGGCGGCGTTCTGGAAAACTTCAAATTTTGGGGTATCCAGGCCGATTTAAGTCAGTCTGATGATATCGTTATTCCGGCTTTTAAAGGCCGTAAAAGTTTTGAGTATGCCAAAATAGCAGAAGGGCAAGCTTCCGATGCAGAGAAGGAGGCGGCAGAAAAATGATTTTTTATGTTCTTGCTGGTTTGGCGGCAGGCATCTGTGCAGGATTGTATTTCCCGGTTTATATACCGCCTGAATATGGTAAAATGCTTTCTGTAGCTTTGATGGCGGCATTGGATACTGCTTTCGGCGGGATTCGTTCCAGCATGGAAGGGTCTTATGATAATACGGTCTTTATTACGGGATTTTTTACTAACGCTGTGCTGGCGGCTTTTTTGTGCTACGTTGGTATGATTCTTGGTATCGACTTGTATCTGGTTGGTATCCTGATTTTTGGGATGCGCATTTTCCAAAATCTGGCGGCGATCAGACATCTGTTTTTGAAAAAATAAAAAAATTTTTATAAAAAGCAGGAAAAAAGACTATTAATGTTGAATGTAAAATGTCAATGGTTTTGATTTTTCATTTTGACCCAAATACATAAGGGGGAGCACAATACGATGTTTGAAGAATTTGAAGAGAAAAGTTTTGAAAATTTAGCCAATATAAAAGTTATCGGTGTCGGCGGCGGCGGTAACAATGCTGTCAACCGGATGATTTCAGCCGGTGTTCAGGGTGTGGAATTTATTTCCGTAAACTGTGATGCCCAGGCTTTGTTGCTTTCGAAAGCTCCCAACCGTATTCAGATCGGCGAAAAACTGACCAAAGGTCTTGGGGCCGGTGCCAATCCTGAAGTCGGTGAAAAAGCGGCCGAGGAGTCCAGAGATCAGTTGCTGGAATCTCTGCGCGGTGCTGACATGGTTTTTGTAACAGCAGGTATGGGCGGCGGTACAGGTACCGGCGCTGCGCATGTTGTGGCTGAGTGTGCCAAAGAAGTTGGCGCTTTGACAGTCGGAGTAGTTACCAAACCGTTTTCTTTTGAAGGCAAACGTCGCATGACGCAGGCTGAAAACGGTATAGTTAATTTGAAAGATAAAGTTGATACTTTGATCACCATACCTAATGATCGTTTGCTGCAGGTAATTGATCGTCGTACTTCGATGCTTGATGCTTTCCGTATTGCTGATGACGTACTGCGTCAAGGTGTGCAGGGTATTTCTGACCTGATTGGAGTTCCGGGACTTATCAATGCCGACTTTGCTGACGTGAAAACTATCATGTCTGATGCAGGGTCTGCTTTAATGGGTATCGGTACGGCCAAAGGTGAGGGCGGAGCCCGTGCAGCAGCTGAAGCTGCAATCAAGAGTCCGCTTTTGGAAGCTTCTATTGAAGGGGCACGTGGTGTACTCTTTAATATTACTGGTGGTAAAGATTTATCACTGTTCGATGTTACTGAAGCATCTAATATTATTACTGAAGCTGTTGATGCTGAAGCTAATATCATTTTTGGTGCTGTTATTAATGAAGAGTTGGAAGATGAGATCCGTGTTACGGTTATTGCTACCGGTTTTGAGCGTAGAAATCCTGCTGTCGGAGCGCGTGGCGCTTCCCATCCAAGTTATAACAACAGCTATGCACAGCAGCACAGCAGTGAAAAACAACAGGCTGCTGCTCCTGCGCAGCCGGGACAAGCTCCTTCGTATGGTTCTGGTGTTATCAAACCGCCAACCTCCGATACTGAAATTCCGCCTTGGATTCGCGGTTAAACTTACAAATGCGAACTCCCTTTGCTTATGCAAAGGGAGTTTTTCTATATCTTGGGCATATATGATAGAAATGTGGATGAAAAACACAAGATATTGTTTGAATAAACTGAAAGTTATGATATAATAAAAGCGCTGATATAAATAAAGCTGTAAAAGGAAGTGACGTTATGAAGTGCCCGTTTTGCTCTTATCGTGACAGTCGAGTTGTTGATTCCCGTGCTGTGGATGATGGCGTTTCTATTCGGCGTCGTCGAGAATGTCCTGATTGTGGACGCAGGTTCACTACTTATGAAAAATATGAGGAAACTCCTTTGATGGTAAGTAAAAAAGATGGACGTCGGGAGTTGTTCGACGCTAAAAAACTTTTGAGTGGATTGATCAAAGCTTTTGAAAAGCGGCCTATTTCTTATGAGAAAATCCAGGAAATTGCTGAGCATATCGAACGGGAACTGAGGATGCGCGGAGAAGCAGAGATCAGGAGCGAAGTTATCGGCGAAGCGGTAATGAATCATTTAGAGAAAACTGACCAGATCGCTTATGTACGGTTTGCTTCTGTTTATAGGCAGTTTGCTGACGTTAATAATTTTATGCAGGAATTACAACGTATTATGAAAAACAATGAAAGTATTGATCGGAGTGATAAGGAATGATGATCCGTAAGCGTGACGGCAGGGTTGTGGAGTTTGATGAAACAAAAATCACGGATGCTATTTTTGAAGCGGCTAAATCAGTAGGCGGCGCCGACAGGCAGCTGGCAATGGAATTGACTTTGAATGTTTTAAAAGCCTTAAAAAATGAAAATAAGCAGACTGTTGATGTTGAACATATTCAAGATATTGTAGAAAAAGTACTGATTGAAAGCGGACATGCCCGTACGGCTAAATCATATATTCTGTACAGAGCTAGAAGAACTGGTATGCGCAGCTCTCGCAGTGAGCTGATGGACACTGTGGCAGAGATATTAAAGGAAACTGACCGCGATAATGCTAATATTTCTAACTCTCCTTCTGCAAAAATGCTTCAGATAGCATCGGCTGCCAGTCGGGAATTTTATCTGAATCGGTTGATCCCTGAAGAAATGGCTACGGCTCACAAGCGAGGTGATATCCATATCCATGATCTTGATTTTTATGGAAAAACATTAAATTGCCTCAATATTCCATTAGGTCGGTTGCTGGCCAAAGGTTTTAATAATGGACATGGGTTTATCCGTCCTCCCAGACGTCCAGGTTCTGCGACAGCTTTAGCGGCAATTATTCTGCAAAGCTCTCAGAATGATATGTTCGGTGGACAGTCTTTTGGTTATTTTGATACTGATATAGCGCCTTTTATGGAAGGTGCTTCTGAGGAAGAAGTATTTCAGGCGATGGAAGCGCTTGTTTATAATTTGAACAGTATGCACTCCAGGGCTGGTGCGCAGGTACCGTTTTCGAGTTTAAATCTGGGTCTTGATACTTCTGAAAATGGTCGCAAGGTGACGCGTAATTTATTGAATGCATATGCTAAAGGTCTTGGACGCGGGGAGAATCCTATTTTTCCGAATGTTATTTTCCGTGTTAAACGCGGTATAAATCTGGACAAAGGTGATCCTAACTATGATTTATTCCAGCTGGCTATTTCAGTTGCAGCCAAGCGTTTGAATCCGACTTTTAGTTTTATGGATACTAGCTTTAATAAACCTTATGGCGGGGATGTAGCTTATATGGGCTGCCGTACACGTGTTATTGCTAATCGTCGCGGGCCTGAAATTACAGAAGGCCGCGGTAATTTGTCCTTCACTACAATTAATTTGCCGCGTTTGGCAATTAAGTCTGAGCGCAACATAGACACCTTTTACCGACTGTTGGATGATTTGCTGGATCTTGTACGAGATCAGCTTTATCATCGCTATCAAGTGCAGGCAAATCTTAAAGTCCGTGATCTGCCGTTTTTAATGGGGCAGGGATTATATTTGGACAGTGATAAACTGGCCAGTGACGACAGGATTGAAGAGGCTATCAAGCATGGTACTTTGGGCGTTGGTTTCATTGGCTTGGCTGAGACACTGACTTCTTTGCTGGGGTGCCATCATGCACAAAGTGAGGAAGCACAAAAGCTTGGTGAAGATATCATTGGTCATATGCGTGAAAAAGTGGATGCTATGAGCGATAAATATGATTTGAATTACAGCTTTATTGCAACTCCTGCCGAAGGTTTGTCAGGGCGCTTTATTCGTATGGACCGCAAGGAATATGGTATTATTCCCGGTGTTACGGATAAAGCTTATTACACTAATTCCTTTCATGTACCGGTATCTTATCCGATCAGTGCTTTTGAGAAAATGCGCTTAGAAGGTGCATATCATAAATTTACAAACGGTGGCCATATAAGTTATGTTGAGTTTGCCTCGTCTCCTGTCCATAATCTAGGGGCAGTGGAAGATGTTCTTAGACATATGCTGGAATGTGACTGTGGTTATGTAGGTATTAATTTCCCGATTGATTATTGTGAAGAATGCGGCTACACTGGTATCATTGACAGTGATTATTGTCCTGTTTGCGAAAGGACTCTGACCCAAAAATATTGTCGGGAAACCTGTTGTACTGAATAGGAGGCGTCTATTGTGCTTAAAGTTGCCGCTATTTTAGAAGAGTCTATTGTGGATGGTCCGGGGATCAGGTCTGTGATTTTTTTTCAGGGCTGCCCGCGGCATTGCGAAGGCTGCCATAATCCTGATCTGTTACCTTTTGAGGGAGGTACGGAGTATTCTCCGCAGCAGCTGGCCGACGAAGTTTTTCCAAAGCTGACGCCGCTGCACAGAGGTATTACTTTAAGCGGCGGGGATCCGTTGGCGCAGGCGGACGACATTTTAGAGTTTCTGAAGCTGGTGCGTAGAGAAAACCCAAAACTTACAATTTGGTGTTACACTGGTTATTGGTATGACGAGGTAAAGGATTCTCCTGTTTTGCAGGAAATAGATGTTTTGGTTGACGGGCCTTTTATTTTGGCGCAGCGTAATCTTGATCTGCCGTTTCGCGGGTCAGATAACCAGCGTTTAATCGACCTGACAGCGACTAGAAAGTCAGGTAGCATAGTTGAAGTTAATTTATAAGGCATATTGGAGGGGTCGAGATGCTGCTAAAGTTATTACAGGATGGTTTTGGAAGCGCTATGGATTTGAATTGTGCGGAAAAAATTCTTTATGGTGCGAATTGGGCTTATAATATGAAGCTGCCCGGTGAGGCCTTAAAACTTGCTGCCGGGTTTGGCGGTGGTATGGGGGTAGAAAGCAGCTGTGGCGTTATAACCGGCGGCGTTATGGTATTGAGCAGCCTGTATGTAAGCCGTAACGGGCATGAAAGCGGCCGTATCAAAGCGTTGGAAAAGGAATTTATTGAAACCTTTACGAAGGAAATGGGAACAATAGACTGTTCTGATCTCAAAGCGAAATATCGTAATGATGAAATAAAATGTAATCTGGTTATTTTTAAGGCCGGTGAAATTTTAG
>UMER01003161.1_pt1 | contig 11540 bp, 9 predicted proteins | sample 1964801 | NCBI WGS metagenome assembly UMER01 (sample SAMEA4836025, study PRJEB28245) | human gut metagenome | biome: gut microbiome; material: fecal sample | place: Denmark | collected 2008 | reverse complement strand
CCGGGCCGGGGAGAGCTTTCCCATCCACGAATTCCACCACTGGGATTCCACCGCCAACGGTGTGGCCCTCGCGACAAAAAAGCCGGTGGGCGGCGCAGAGTGGCGGTGCGGATTTGTAAACGAGCATTTCTATGCGGGCTTCCCGCATTTGTACTGGGCGGGTACGCCCCTGCCGCAGCGCTTTGCCGCCGCGGCTGAAAATTACAGGAGAGACCATGACTGAGACAGAACTCGCCGCCCTCTGCGCGGCCATCACGCCGCCGGACGAAGCCGCCCGGGCGGCGGCGCACGCCCACTGGGCCAGCCTTGCAAAGCCGCTGGGCGGGCTGGGCGGATTGGAAACGACCATCGAGGACGCCGCCGCCCTCACCGGCAGCGCAAAGCTGGATATTTCCCGCCGGGCGGTGCTGGTGCTCTGCGCCGATAACGGTGTGGTGGCCCAGGGCGTCAGCCAGACCGACAGCAGCGTGACCCGCGCCGTGGCTGAGAACCTCGCCGCCCGCCGCACCAGCGTCTGCCGGATGGCACAGACCGCCCGGTGCGAGGTGGTGCCGGTGGATATGGGCATCGCGGGCGAACCGGTCCCGGGCGTCCTCTACTGCCGCATCGCCCCCGGCACAGCGGACTTCACCCTCGGCCCGGCTATGAGCCGGGAGCAGGCCGTGGAAGCCATCGGCAGGGGCATCCGGCTGGTGCAGGAGCAGAAGAAGGCGGGCGTCGGCCTGCTGGCGACCGGTGAAATGGGCATCGGCAACACCACCACGTCCAGCGCCGTGGCCGCTGTGCTGCTGGGCCAGCCCGTCGAAGGGATGACGGGCCGGGGCGCGGGCCTTTCGGACGAGGGACTTGCCCGGAAGATCGACGCCATCCATCGCGGCATCGCAAAAAATCAGCCCGACTCTGCCGATGCACTGGACGTGCTGGCGAAGCTGGGCGGTTTCGATATTGCCGGGCTCTGCGGCGTCTTCCTCGGCGGTGCGCTGGAAGGTGTGCCGGCGCTGGCCGACGGCTTCATCAGCTGTGTGGCGGCGCTCTGCGCTGTCCGGCTCTGCCCGGCGGCGGCCAAGGCTGTTTTTGCAAGCCACTGCTCCACCGAACCGGCCGCAAAGCTGGTGCTGGACGCTCTGAACAAAAAAGCCCTCATCACGGCGGGCCTGCATCTGGGCGAAGGCACCGGCGCGGTGGCCGCCATCCCGCTGTGGGACATGGCGCTGGCCGTCTACGATGGCTGTTATTCCTTTGAAGAGGGCGGCATCGAAGCCTACACGCCGCAGGGGGGTGCGGGATGCTGACGCTGGTGCTGGGCGGCGCGGCCAGCGGCAAAAGCGCCTACGCCGAGAGCCTTGTGCTCAAGACCGGCCTGCCCCGCTATTACCTCGCCACCATGCAGGTCTGGGATGCCGAGTGCGCCGCCCGGGTGGAAAAGCACCGGAAAATGCGGGCGCAAAAGCAGTTCGAAACGCTGGAATGCCCGCTCCACCTCGACCGTCTGGCTCTGCCCGGCCGGGGGACCGTCCTGCTGGAAGACCTCGGCAACCTCGTCGCCAACGAGCTTTACAGCCCCGGCGGGGCAGGAAAGCACACCGCCGAGGCCGTTTTGGCCGGGCTGGAACGCCTCGCCGCCGGGTGTGATCACCTCATCGTCGTATCGAACGAGGTGTTCAGCGGCGGTGCCGACTACGCGGGCGACACCGACCAGTATCTGCTGGCGCTGGCGCAGGTGAACAACGCCTTCGCCGCCCGGGCGGACAACGTCTGCCGGGTGGTCTGCGGCCTGCCGGTGTACTACAAAGGGGGAGAAAAGCTGTGACTGTTTTGCAGACCATTGCGGTGGCCTTTGCGATGTTTTCGGCCCTGCCGGTGCCGCAGTTCGAGTGGAACGAAAAAAATATGCGGTACGCCATGTGCGCCTTCCCCCTCATCGGGCTGGTGTGCGGCGGGCTGTGGTGCCTCTGCGGCGTCCTGCCCCTGCCGGAGCTGGCCCGGGCGGCGGCGTTCTGTCTCGTGCCGGTGGCCGTCACCGGCGGCATCCATCTCGACGGCTACGCCGACACCTCGGACGCCCTCTTGAGCTACGGCGACCGGGGAAAAAAGCTTGAGATCCTGAAAGACTCCCACTGTGGGGCCTTCGCTGTCATCCGGCTGTGCTGCTACTTTGCGGCTTACTTCGGCCTCTGCGGCAGTGTGCGGTTCACGCCCCGGGCGGGCCTGTGCTGGACGCTGGCGCTGGTGCTGGAGCGGGCGCTGTCGGGCTTTGCCGTGGCGGCGTTCCCGCTAGCGAAGGACACCGGCCTCGCCCATACTTTTGCCACAGCGGCCGACAAGCAAACCGTCCGCCGCTTCCTCTGCGGCCTGTCGGCTCTGCTCGTCCTGGCGCTGACGGCGCTGGGCGGCGGCGGGCTGGCGGCAGCAGCGCTTCTGGCGCTGTGGCGCTATGATTTCGTGGCAAAAAAGCAGTTTGGCGGCATCACCGGCGACCTGGCCGGGTGGTTTTTGCAGCGGGCCGAGCTGTGGATGCTGGCGGCGCTGGCCGTCAGCCAGTGGGGAGGAGTGCTGTAAATGATGTTCATCACAGGGCCGCTCTACAGCGGCAAGCGCACCTTTGCGCGGAACTTCCGGGGCAGCGTCATCGCCGATGTGCAGGACGCCGCCGCCGAGACTCAGACCCCGGAGCAGCTCGAAACGCTGGCCCGGGAGCTGGCGGAATATGATATTGTCATCGCCACCGAGGTCGGCGGCGGTGTTGTCCCGATGGATGCTGAGGAGCGCGCCGGGCGGGAGGCCGCCGGACGGCTGGCCTGCCTGCTGGCAGAGCGCGCCGACTGCGTGGTGCAGATGTTCTGCGGCATCCCGACGGTATTGAAAGGAGAATTACCCCAATGTTGATCTATCTGCTGCGTCACGGCCTGACCGAATACAACGCCCAGAAGCGCTATCAGGGCCAGCGCGACATCCCGCTCTCGGCGGAGGGCCTGAGCCAGCTGCGCCGGGCCGACATCGACCCGAAGGTGGTCTATATCACCCCGCTGCAGCGGACGGCCCAGACGGCCCGGGTGCTCTTCCCGGAGGCAGAGCTTGTGGTCGTGAAGGACCTGCAGGAGATGTGCTTCGGCAGCTTCGAGGGCAAAAACTACGTCGAGATGGAGCACGACGCCGATTATCAGGCGTGGGTGCAGGCCAACTGCGAGAGCAAATGCCCCGACGGTGAGCGGAAGGACGACTTCTCGAACCGCATCTGCAATGCCTTCTCTGCTCTGGTGGACAAGGCGCTGGCCGACGGCGAAGAGCTGCTGGTCATCCTGGCCCACGGCGGCACCCAGATGGCGGCCATGGAGCGGTACGCCCTGCCCAGGCGCGATTATTATGCGTGGTGCGGCCCCAACGCAGGCGGCTATGTGCTGGACGCCGCCGACTGGGCCGAGAAGCGCCAGCTCCGCCTCGTGAAGACCGTGCAGTACACGAAAGACGCGGAGGCCGGCGTATGATGACCGTCTGGGCTGTGCTGGGAGGCTTCGTGCTGGACGCCATCTTCGGCGACCCGGCGTGGCTGCCCCACCCGGTGGTGTACATGGGCAAAGCCATCTCCCGGCTGGAAAAATTCCTCCGCTCCCGCCTGCCCAAAACGCCTCAGGGCGAGCTGCTGGGCGGTGCGGTGACGGCGTTCTGTCTGCCGGTGGGGACGCTGCTGCTCACGGGCCTTGTCTGCTGGGGCGCGGCGATGCTTCACCCGCTGCTGGGGCTTGCCGTCCAGATGTTCTGGTGCGGGCAGGCGCTGGCCGCAAAGGGACTGGTGCAGGAGAGCACGAATGTCTATGCCGAGCTGAAAAAAGGCAGCCTGCCCGCCGCCCGGAAGGCGGTGAGCCGCATCGTGGGCCGCGACACGGAAGCCTTGACTGCCGAGGGCGTGACCAAAGCGGCGGTGGAGACGGTGGCCGAGAACGCCAGCGACGGCGTCATTGCGCCGTTGCTCTATATGCTGCTGGGCGGTGCACCGCTGGCCCTGACCTACAAGGCCATCAACACCATGGACAGTATGCTGGGCTACAAAAACGAAAAATATCTCTACTTTGGCCGTGCGGCGGCAAAACTGGACGATGTGGCGAACTACATCCCGAGCCGTCTGGCGGCGCTGCTCTGGATCATGGCGGCGGCGTTCACCCGCAATGACGCCAAGGGCGCGTGGCGTATCTGGCGGCGGGACCGCCGCAATCACGCAAGCCCCAACAGCGCCCAGACTGAGAGCGCCTGCGCCGGTGCGCTGGGCGTCCAGCTGGCCGGGCCGGCCTATTATTTCGGGGAATATTATCCGAAGCCCACCATCGGCGACCCGCTGCGGCCCATTGAGCCGGAGGATATTCTGCGGGCAGATCGGATGATGTATGTAGCCAGCGGGTTTGCGCTGGCGTTTGGATGTGCGATACGGGGGTTCTTGGGATGAAACAACTGGTCCACGGCGGTGACTGGATGGGCTACCGCGAACGCTTTGGCCGCGACGCGCTGGATTTTTCGGCGAACGTCAGCCCACTCGGTCTGCCCGAAGGGGTGGCACAGGCCATCCGGGACGCACTGCCTCTGGCCGACCGCTACCCCGACCCCCTCTGCCGTACCCTGCGGGCGGCGCTGAGCCGGGCCGAGGGTGTGCCGCAGGAGCGTATCCTCTGCGGCAACGGCGCGGCGGACCTCATCTTCCGGCTGGTCTGGGCCGTAAAGCCCCATAAGGCGCTGGTGACAGCCCCGACTTTTGCCGAGTACGCCTCTGCATTGGATACGGTGGGGTGCGAAGTGAAACGCTTCTTCCTCGATGAAACGAATGATTTCGCCCCGACGGACGCCCTCGTGGACGCCGTGGACGAGAGCATCGACATGGTGTTCCTCTGCCAGCCGAACAACCCGACGGGGCAGCTGGCCTCACCCGAACTGGTGAAAAAGCTGCTGCGCCGGTGCGGGGAGTGCCGCACGATTTTGGCCGTAGACGAGTGCTTTCTGGACTTTCTGCCCGACGCCGACGGATGGACCGCGAAGCCGCTGCTGAAAAGTGGGAACCTCGTCATCCTGAAAGCCTTCACCAAGCTCTACGGCATGGCCGGCGTCCGGCTGGGTTACTGCCTCTGCGGCGACGAAACGCTTCCGGAAAAAATGCAGACAGCGGGCCAGCCGTGGGCCGTGTCCAGTCTGGCCCAGGCGGCAGGCGTCGCGGCCCTGAAAGAAACCGCTTATGTGGACGAGGTGCGCGCGCTCATCGCCCGGCAGAGACCCGTTCTGACGGCGGGCCTGCGGGCGCTGGGTCTGCGGGTCATCGACGGAAAGGCGAACTATCGGCTCTTCCGCGCGCCCGCCGACCTGAACGAGAGGCTTCGCCCGCTGGGAACACAGGTGCGCAGCTGTGCGAATTATCTGGGCCTCGGGCCGGAGTGGTACCGCACGGCGGTGCGCACGGCCCCCGAGAACGCCCGGCTGCTGGAACTTATGAAAGAGGTGCTGGGATGAGCAGGGCAAAATGCATCATGGTGCAGGGTACGATGAGCGGTGCAGGCAAAAGTCTGCTCTGCGCGGCGCTCTGCCGCATTTTTGCGCAGGACGGCCTGCGCGCCGTGCCGTTCAAGAGCCAGAACATGGCTCTGAACAGCTTCATCACCAAAGACGGCCTCGAGATGGGCCGGGCGCAGGTGGTGCAGGCGCAGGCCGCCGGTGTCGAGCCGGACGTGCGGATGAACCCCATCCTCCTGAAGCCCAGCAGTGATGTGGGCAGTCAGGTCATCGTCAACGGCGAGGTGCGGGGCCAGATGAAAGCGTCGGAGTATTTTCGCACGAAACGGCAGCTGGTGCCGGACATCCTGAAGGCATATGACAGCCTCGCCGAGGAGGCCGACGTCATTGTCATCGAGGGCGCGGGCAGCCCGGCAGAGATCAACCTCAAGAGCGAGGACATCGTGAACATGGGCCTCGCCGAGATGGTGGACGCGCCGGTGCTTCTGGTGGGCGACATCGACCGGGGCGGCGTGTTCGCCCAGCTCTACGGCACGGTGGAGCTGCTGGAAGAAAAAGAACGCCGGCGCATCAAGGGGCTCGTCATCAATAAATTCCGTGGCGACGTAGAAATTTTGCGCCCCGGCCTTTTGATGCTGGAAGAAAAGACCCATCTGCCCGTGGTGGGCGTCGTACCGTACCTGAAGGTGGACATCGAGGACGAGGACTCCCTGAGCCAGCGCCTCGAGATGCGGGACGGCAAAAAGCCGCTGGACGCGGCGATCATCCGTCTGCCGCATCTGTCCAATTTTACGGACTTCATGCCGCTGGAACAGCACCCGCTGCTGGGCGTGCGGTATGTTTCGAACGCTCATGAGCTGGGCGCACCCGACCTCATCCTGCTGCCGGGCACGAAAAACACGGTGGATGACCTGCTCTGGCTGCGGCAGTGCGGGCTGGAAACGGCTCTGCTCAAGCTGGCCGCGAAGGGCACGCCGGTGCTGGGCGTCTGCGGCGGCTACCAGATGCTGGGCCAGACCCTCGACGACCCCACCGGCAGCGAGAGCGGCCGGCCGCAGACTCTGCGTGGGCTGGGTCTGCTGCCCACCCGGACCGTGTTCAGCGAGCAGAAGCGCCGCGCACAGGTCAAAGCGACCGTCGCCGCCGCCCCCTTTGCGGGTGCAGAGCTGGAAGGCTACGAGATCCACACCGGCGTGACCGAGGCGGAGGGCGAACCCTTCGCCCACTACTCCGACGGAGGCCGGGAGGGCTGTGTGCAGGGCAATGTGTTCGGCACCTACCTCCATGGCCTGTTCGACACCGGTACGCTGACCGAGGCGCTGGCGGGCTGGCTCTGCCGCCGGAAGGGCATCGACCCCTCCGACGCGGCCCTCATCCCGATGGAAGAGTACCGCCGCCAGCAGTTCGACATCCTGGCCGACGGCGTGCGCGGGGCGCTGGATATGGACGCGGTGTATGCCGCGATGGGAATGGAGAAGCGCTGAATGGAACAGGGACTTTTGCATCTGTACTGGGGCGACGGAAAGGGGAAGACCACCGCCGCAATGGGTCTTGCGCTCCGTGCGCTGGGGTCAGGGAAGCGGGTGGTCATCGTCCAGTTTTTGAAGGGCGGGAACAGCGGCGAGATCCCGCTTCTGGCCCAGCTTGGCGCGGAGATCTACCGGGGCAAGGCCGGACAGAAATTCGTCTTCCAGATGACGCCGGAAGAAAAGGCCGCGACCCGGGAACTGCAAAACCAGAACCTCGCCGCTGCCATGGCACAGCCTGCCGACCTGCTGGTACTGGACGAAGCCGGGAGCGCAGAAGAGCTGGATATGGTGGACGTCGATCTATTAAAAAAGGCCGTTCTGGAGCGGCCTGCTGGGTGTGAGTGCGTCCTGACGGCCCACACGCCGCCCCAGTGGATGCTGGACGCCGCCGACTACTCCACCGAGATGAAATGCCGCCGCCACCCCTACCAGAAGGGGATAAAAGCACGAAAGGGGATAGAATATTGACGCCGCAGCATCATTTACCTGCCGACATTGAGCGGACGAGCTTCCACATCATCACCGAAGAGCTGGAAATGATGGGCATGACCCCGCCGCCCGAGCACGAAGCCGTGGTCAAGCGGGTCATCCACACTACCGCCGACTTCGACTATGCGCGAAATCTTCATTTTACCCCTCGCGCGGTGGAGCAGGCCGTCAAGGCCCTCCACGCCGGGGCCGTCATCGTGACCGATACGAATATGGCGCTGGCCGGAATCACCAAACCCGGTCTGGAGAAGCTGGGCGGCACGGCCTGCTGTTATATGGCTGACCCCGAGGTGGCCGCCGCCGCAAAAGAGGCTGGCACCACCCGGGCCGTCGCGGCGATGAAAAAGGCAGCGCAGGAGCATCCCGGGGCCATCCTCGCCGTCGGCAACGCGCCCACGGCTCTGCTGACGATCGCAGAACAAATCGAAAGCGGCCTGCGGCCCGCACTGGTCATCGGTGTGCCGGTGGGCTTTGTGAACGTGGTGGAGAGCAAGGAGCGGCTCTTCGCCGTCTGCGAAAAGCACGGCGTACCCGCCATCGTGGCGATGGGCCGCAAGGGCGGCAGCAACGTCGCTGCCGCCATCTGCAACGCCCTCATCTACTCCGCCGCCGAGATGCTCGACCCCTCGGCGCGGGGGTGGAAGTGAGCGATAAGTTTTGGAGGAGCGCAATGAACCCTACAAGAAAGACCGATGAAAGCTTTTACCGGCTGTTTTCCGCGTCTCACACCGTTTCAGAGCATCTGACCAAGCGGGAGGACAGCGAGCTGCGCGATAAATACGACCACAACGCGTTCTGCTATTACAGCCAGCCCTCGGTAGATGAAGTCCGGGCCGCGCTGGCCTACCAGAAAGAGCGGGGAGACACCTTCCTCAAGCTGGAAGGGTACGAGCCGCTAGCCGATGCATTCGGCATGGAGTGCGAAGAGACCCTGACGATGGTTCTGCCCCCGGAAACAGACATCCGCAGCTGGAAAACGAACCCGGACGTCTCGATCAAGGCCCCGGACGCAGACCAGCTGGAACAGCACGAACTGAAATACTACGGCCCGTTGTACGGAGATGATTTTACCGTGCGGAACAACCGGAACCTCCGGGAAAAGCTGACCTACCTCGGCGCGTATCTGGGCGGGAAGCTGGTGGGTGATTGCTATATTTTCGCATCCGATGGGTATGTCTGCATGGACGGCCTGCTGGTGGACGAGGATTTCCGGCACCAGTACATCGCCATGACCCTGATGAAGCATATTGCCGAAAAGGCGCAGGAGCGCGGAGAGATCCTGTATCTTCACGCTGACTCTGAGGATACACCGAAGGAACTGTATGCGAAGATGGGATTTCAGGCCGTTGACAAGCTCTATGAATATCTCTGCACCGATTTCTCGAAACTGAAAATATGAACGAATGCGCGCCGGATACGGCGATGGGCCTCCCAATGCGGGAGGCCTTTCTGTTACACCGTCGCCAGCACGGCGAGGATGCTCTGCCAGCGCTTGTTCTCGACGGCGGGCGCACGGCGGGCGGGCCGGGACTGTACAGGCTGAGGCCGCTGAGCCGTCCGGGGCAGGGGAGCGAAAAGCGCGGCCTGCCATGCGGCGGCAAGCTGCATGGCCTCCGGGCAGCTCTGCAGGGTGCGGCGCTCGGCCCCGGCGAGATAGTCGCCCAGCCAGCAGAGGATGGCCGCGATGTTCAGCTGTTCGGCGGCGCGGGTGCTCCAATAGCTCCAATGGGCGGGACGGCCCACGAACCGCTCCACCGTGATGAGCGCACCCTCCCGGGCGGCAGAGGGGGCGACGGCCCCACAACCACCGGCAGTATGGGCCAGAACATCCAGAATGCGCGCCATCCGGCCGCTGTCGAGGGCGTCGTCCCGGACAAAGGCGGAGAAATCCGTCTGGGCCAGCAGACCGTCGGCGGTGGCGGGGAAGCGCCCCGTCAGCTCGCCCGAGGCGTTGTGGCAGCTCTGCCACCCTTTGCGGACGAGCTGGAAGTTCAACTTCTGACGTCCCATCGTGGAATAGAACACCCGGGCCTTGCCGCTGACCGGCTCCTGCCGCAGCTCGAGATAAGCGTCTGCGCCTCCGAGGTCTTGGACCTTGACGCTGAGCACAAGGCGGTACGCAGGCTTCTGGCTGGACATGGAAAGATGCATCTCTTCAAAATAACGTGCGGCATCCATAGCGGTTCTCCTTCCTGTGGGCGCGGGGTGGTGTGTGGGTGTGCGGCCCTTCGTTGGTTGTAGTATATCATAAATTGTGCCAGAATACAACTATAAGTTTGCAAATAAACCAAAAAACTTTTTGATTCTTCGGCAATGCAAAACAAGATGGTTGTGAGCGACAACAAAAATACGGGGCCGCTGGCAGCAGATACAACTGCACAGCGGCCCCGTACCTTATTATGATTCAGTCGCCCAGCTCCCGTATCTCGTTCTGGATGAGTCGGCCTGCGGCCCGGGCCAGCTGGTCCATGCCCCGGATGCGGGCCATGTTCTTGCCGTAGATGCGGGAGGCGTCGGCGGCGCTGGCGTCTTCGCCCATAAAGACGGCGGAGACCCGCAGACCCTTCCGCTGCAGCGCCCGGACCTCGGCGGCGGCGTCCTCCACGCCCGCGCTGCCGCCGTAGTCGCGGCCCAGCGGGTCATCGGGAGAGGGTGGGATGCGGCGGCTGTCGTTGGGGGAGGCGTCCGTCAGGAGGATGAGCAGATGCCGTGCGGCGGGGCCGGGGTCGAAGTCGATGAGGTCGCCTGCGGCCCGCAGAGCCAGACCGTCCCGGTTCCAGCCCGAGGCGAAATACTGGCAGATGCCCTGTAAGCTCTTCTCCTTGAAGCCCTTGAGCACCCGCAGGACGGTGTAGCCCCGCAGGCTGGAAAAGCAGCTCACCCGCACCGGGATGCCGCAGGCCGCGAGGCTTTGGGCGAGGATAGACCCCTGCGCCGCGATGACCTCCTGACAGTGGAGGCGGGAAGCCGAAGCGTCCAGCAGAAGGTCAACGGTGAAGGAGGGGTGGTTCTCTTCCTCGGCACAGCGGAAGACCCGGTCGTCGTCCATGACGGTGCGCCAGACCCGCTCCGGGTCGAGATTGCCGCTGCGGGCGACCCGGGCGTTGGGCTGCTCGTGGACGAGGATGCAGTTCCGTATCTGTTCGGTCAGCCGCAGCACGACGCTGCGGTGAAGCTCGAGGTTTTTCGAATCGTACGCCCGGTTCCGCTCAGCCTGAAGCTGGGCCTGTTCGGCCAGGTGCTTTGCCTCGGGGGTAGGGGCCTGCTCCGGGCTGGGGACGCCGGAGGCAAACCAGAGGTGACAGCCCAGATGCTCCCCGGTGCAAAGCTCCTGCTCGGCCTTCCGCAGCCGTTCGGGCGGGTAGAGCGACCGGCCAAAGCAGCTTTCGATGTAGGCGCGGTCTTCCTCGGCGCGCTGGCGCAGGGTGATATGGGCCAGCCGCTTGTCGGCATGGATGCCGCCGCCGGAGGCGTCCACCGAGCCGGAATGCTCCACCATCACCCGGTCGGTCTTTATCATCTGGGTGGGCATGGTGCGGGTCATGAGGGACGCCAGCAGACCGTCCAGATGGAGATGCAGCCCGGCCTTCTGATGCACCGTGCCGTTGAACAGCTCGAATTTGGCGTAGACGGCCAGCAGTGCGGCTTTCAGCTCGTCCGGCTTGGGGGGCGTCTCGGGACTGAGGGCGGCGTCGAGATCCTTTTCGTAGGGGGTCATGACCGGCGGCGTGCGCCCCTGCACAGCCCGCCAGCGCGCGGCCTGCATGGAGTAGACCAGCTGGTTCTTCGCCATCCATTCCTGCCGCGAGAGCTTGTACTGGATGCCGAAAAAGTAGTCCGCATGGGCGCGGCGGAGGGCCGAAAGCACCGGGCGGCGGGGCAGCTCCAGCGTGTAGGCCGCGCTCTCGAGGTAGAGCCAGGTCAAATCGTCCAGCATGGCCTGCCGGATGTCGCCCTCCCATGCGTCAAAGAGGCTGCGCACCAGCTCGTCGCCGTAGTATTTGTGGACCAGCCCCACGACGCAGTTCATGTAAA
>UMER01019807.1_pt1 | contig 12063 bp, 8 predicted proteins | sample 1964801 | NCBI WGS metagenome assembly UMER01 (sample SAMEA4836025, study PRJEB28245) | human gut metagenome | biome: gut microbiome; material: fecal sample | place: Denmark | collected 2008 | reverse complement strand
GATACAGAGCGTAGTTCTGGAATACCATTGCGATATCACGGTCCTTAGGCTCAACATCGTTCATGACTTTGTCACCGATCTTAAGTGTACCACCGCTGATCTCCTCAAGACCTGCGATCATACGAAGTGTTGTAGATTTTCCACATCCGGATGGTCCTACGAAGATGATGAATTCTTTGTCTTCGATCTCCAGGTTGAAATCTTTAACTGCCTGGAAGCCGTTCGGATAAGTTTTATTAATGTGAGATAATGATAAACTTGCCATTGTTGTTTCCCTCCAAAATTAATATATTGTTTTACGTAATTTCCTTTGCTGGTTAACAGTATATCGAAAATGAGAGAAAAGGGCTAGAGCTGAATCTTACAAAATTTCCGGCAGTTTCTTGTCATTCTGACGAAAAAACGAAAGGGGATTTTTCGTCATTTTGTCAAAACGACGGTTTCCTATGTACAGGTTCACGAAACATTATATGGTATTCAGGCAGAATCCTCAATATGTAAAAAAGTTCAAATGAGTTATTTACAACTAACCTAAGTTGGAGTATACTAACTTATTAGATAAAAGAAAAGTTTTCTCAATAAAGGAGGGATCAGAATGCATATTGCAGAAGCCGAAACAGAAGAGAAAAAAACAGGATGCTACCGACATACAGAGATGCAGAGGGATCTTATTATAGAGAAACTGAAGGAGAAGGGGCTCCGCATCACCAGACAGAGAAAGATTCTTCTGGACATTATCCTGGAGGGAGAGTGCTCCTGTTGTAAGGAAATCTATTACAGGGCTTCCGCACTGGATCCGAAGATCGGTGTAGCTACAGTATACCGTATGGTCAATACGCTGGAATCCATCGGTGCTATCAGCCGAAAGAATATGTATCGCGTGGCATGCAGCACAAAAGGCGTCTGCACAGTAGAACTGGATGATGATACGATATGCCATCTGTCCGGACAGAAGCTTAATGAAGTGATCCTTGCAGGACTTCGGGCCTGTGGGGAGATCAGTGAACAGAATATCCGTACCCTGGCGCTGCTGCCTGTTCATGAGGTCGGGTGAGTATGGAAAAGCTATGGCACAATATAATAGGAAAGAAGAGGTTTGTACAGACTAAGAATTAGACAGAACAAACTATTAGTAAAAATTAACTGTTAGGTAAAAATAACTGAAAATTTAACGAATTGTGCTGAGTTCACACAAAAAACACTGGACTTTTTTTTACAGACATTTTATAATATTGAAAATATCGGGGCGGACATGAAAAATCCTCACCGGGAATCAGAAAAAAATAAAAATCATATATCAGGAGGAAATTATTATGGCAGACTTTAAATTCAAGAAATCAGGACTTTTTGCAGCAGGCGTTCTTTTCGGTACAGCAGGAATCAAGATCCTCACAAGCAAGGATGCGAAGAAGCTTTACACAGGATGCACAGCAGCCGTTTTAAGAGCTAAGGACTGCATCATGAAAACAGCTACGAATCTTCAGGAGAATGCTGAAGATATTTATGCTGAAGCTAAGGAGATCAATGAGGAAAGAACAGCAGCTGAAGAGGCTGTAGAGGATGTTGAGACAGAAGCAGAGGAAACTGCAGATGAGGATGCATTCAAAGAAACAGCAGAAGAGACAGCAGAAGAGACAGCTGAGTAAAGAGGCGATTTTCCGTGAAATTTTATATCAAACATGAGACAAGAGGCCGGCTTCGTATCCATCTTGCTCAGAAGAGGATGAGCTACGGGCAGGCAGATACGCTGTTGTATTATCTCGAGAATCTTGATGGAGTGGTTTCTGCCAAGGTATATGAGAGAACCTGTGACGCAGTTGTAAATTATCGGGGCAGCAGAGCTGCGGTTATCCGTGGTATCAGCGAATTTCATTATCAGGATGTAGAGGTTCCTTCACAGGTGCTGCAGAGCTCAGGGAGAGCACTGAATGCAGAATATCAGGAGAAGCTGATCTCCAAGGTGATCTGCCATTACGGAAGAAGGCTTTTTCTGCCATATCCGCTGAATGCCATTTATACAACAGCTACTTCCCTGAAATATATCTGGAAGGGAATCGATACACTTCTTCACCGTAAGATCGAGGTGCCGGTCTTGGATGCCACTGCAATTGGAGTGTCTGTATTACGTCAGGACTTTGGTACTGCAGGCTCCATCATGTTCCTGCTTGGGATCGGAGAAATCCTGGAAGAGTGGACGCACAAGAAATCCGTAGGTGATCTTGCAAGAACCATGTCCCTGAATGTTGGCAGGGTATGGCTGAAGAAAGAGGATCAGGAGATCTTGGTAGAGTCCGGAGAGGTCCAGCCGGGAGATGATGTTGTTGTACGTATGGGTACCGTAATTCCTTTTGACGGAAGTGTTACAGATGGAGAGGCTATGGTCAACCAGGCTTCTCTTACCGGAGAGTCTGTACCTGTATGCAAGAAAGAGGGCAGCGTTGCCTATGCAGGCACTGTTGTGGAGGAAGGTGAGATCACCATCTGCGTAAAGACGGTAGGTGGTTCCAGCCGCTATGACAAGATCGTTACCATGATCGAGGAGTCTGAGAAGCTGAAATCTTCTTTGGAGGGAAAGGCAGAGCATCTGGCAGATAAGCTGGTTCCCTATACTCTTGGAGGAACAGCACTTACATATCTCCTTACCAGAAATGCCACCAAGGCCCTTGCGATCCTGATGGTGGATTTCTCCTGCGCGCTTAAGCTTGCAATGCCGATCTCTGTATTGTCTGCGATCCGTGAGGCCGGTACACATAAGGCTACAGTTAAGGGCGGTAAATATCTGGAAGCAATGGCTGAGGCAGATACCATCGTATTTGATAAGACAGGAACTCTGACAAAGGCGAAGCCAACCGTTGTGGATGTGGTTCCTTTTGACAACAATGATCCGGAGGAGATGCTGCGTATCGCCGCATGTATGGAAGAGCATTTCCCACACTCCATGGCCAAGGCTGTTGTCAGTGCTGCCAGGAAGAAGCATCTGGCCCATGAGGAGATGCATTCAAAGGTTGAATATGTAGTAGCGCATGGAATTTCCACTACGATCGAAGACCATAAGGCCGTGATCGGAAGCTATCACTTTGTATTTGAAGATGAGAAATGTCTGATCCCGGAGGATGGCAAGGAGAAATTCGACAATATTCCGGAAGAGTATTCCCACCTGTATCTTGCCATTGACGGACGCCTTGCGGCCGTGATCTGTATTGAAGATCCCCTTCGTGAGGAGGCGAAAGCTGCTGTAGAAGCACTGCGCGGGGCAGGGATTTCCAAGATCGTTATGATGACAGGGGACAGTGAGCGTACAGCAGCAGCCATTGCCAGACGTGTGGGAGTGGACGAATATTATTCCGAGGTACTTCCGGAGGATAAGGCCAACTTCATCGAAAAAGAAAAGGCAGCCGGAAGAAAGGTTATCATGGTAGGTGACGGAATCAATGATTCTCCGGCACTTTCCGCAGCCAATGTCGGTATCGCCATCAGTGATGGTGCTGAAATTGCCCGGGAGATCGCAGATATTACTGTAGGTGCAGATGATCTTCAGGAGCTTGTTGTTCTGAAAGAGATCAGCAATGCACTGATGAAGCGTATCAGACGCAATTACCGTTTTATTATTACCTTTAACGCAGGTCTTATCGCCTGTGGCGTTGCAGGTATCCTGCAGCCGACTTCATCCGCACTTCTGCATAATACCTCCACACTGGCGATCAGCCTGAAGAGTATGCAGAATCTGCTTCCATAGAGAATTTTTAACCGAAGCAAGTAAGTCCCCTGCAGGATTGCGAATATCCGCTTGACAATAAATATAAAAAGCCGGCCAGGTTATCGAAGAGATAAGAGCTTCGTACCTGGCCGTTTTTTTAGGCTGCTCAGACGTGGATCGCAGGTATCAGCCTGAAGGTGTAGGTGTATGAAGTAAGTTTTATTCCTGAGGAAAGGGTTCGCTTTCCAACATCAGTCCGTCAGTCATATGATAGCGTTTCTTTTGGGTATCCGAACGGAGAGGCCGGGTATGAAGGCTTCGGTACCTGGAGGGGCTCATATGATAAAATTTTTCGAAGGTATGTGCAAAATGCTGCCGGCTGTTGTATCCGGAAGAAAAGGCAATATCCGTAATGTGCAGAGTACTGTTGCACAGAAGAAAGGCGGCCTGTTCCATACGCTTGCGGTTGATATAGGTATTGATGGTGCAGCCGTTTTTTTCTGTAAAGAGCGCCTGCAGGTAGGATTTGTTGATCCCTGCATATGCGGAGATAGCAGGAATATCAATGTCTTCCAGATAATGCTCGTCAATATAGCGGAGCGCTTTTTTCAGATAGACGATTCCCTGGGGGCTCCGGCTGGAGCGGGCGCAGAATGCAAGCTCTGTAAGCATGCGGCTGAAAAGAAGAAAGAAGAGAAATTCTTCCTTTTGTATCTGACCGGAATTTTGTTGTAAAAAGGTGAGCAGATCCTTCAGGCTGTATCCGAAGCTGCGGGAATCCGCGCCGGAGCAAAAGCCCTGGGAGGCTTCCATAAAATTCCAGAACTGGGAAAATCCGGGATCCTTTTTCAGGAGAAGCTCCAGAGCAACCGGACTTTTTTCGGGAGTAAGGGAAAATTCCAGATTCAGGATCGAGCAGGGAAAACCATCCGGAATCTCCAGCCTGTGAGGTACATCCGGCCGGATAAAGATAAATTGCCCGGATTTCAGTGGGAATTCCGTGTCCTGTGTGCCATCCAGGCAGAAAACCCGGCAGGAACCGGAGGTGATATACATGATCTCATAGCTGGAATGTGTGTGATGCTCCATATGATAATAAGGCAGGGAGAGAGCATAAAAAGCAGAAATATGGAAATATCGGGAAGAGTCCTGGAAAATATCTGGCATGAAAAAACCTCCTGAGTATGCTGCGAAGTGGAATGTAAGTATTTCAGCTGTAAATTGCGAGTCGGACAGATGCAGATATTCGATTAAATCGCCCTACATGTCTGATTGACTGTACTCTTTACTGTCAGAAAACAGTATATCACGCAAAAATAAATACGACAATATATTGCATTTTTACATTCAGGGGATGATACCTGTCACCTTATAAAAAAACAGATATTATACTGTGATCAGAATCAGAAAAACGGAGGGTATTTTCTATGAGCTATAAAAATGAAAACATGAAAATGATCGAATTACATGAGAATGGCCTGGATATTCAGTTTCGTATCCGGGAAAACGGCGTGGTAGAGCTGGCAGATTTTTCTTCACAGGAAGTAAAAAAAGCAGTCATGGAGCCGAAGGAGGATATCTGTTATCCGGCTGTTGAGATCCACAGAAGTGGCACAGGAAGCTTAAACATGCATGCCTACAAAAACAACATCAATCAGTCCTCTGTGGATTTTGTTTATGAGAACCATGAGCTGAAGGCACAGGCCGGCGGAAAAGAGCTGGAGATCGTAATGATTTCCCCGGAAAAGCTGAAGGCAGTATATCATATGCGCCTGTTTGACGGAGTGCCGGCAGTACAGACCTGGACAGAGATCATCAACGAGGGAAGCGAGGATCAGGGGCTGACCTATGTTTCTTCTTTTATGTATCAGGGAATTTCCAGAGGCGGCGAGAAGCCTTATTATAAAAAAACAGATATCTATGTGCCGTTTAACAGCTGGTGCTGTGAGGCACAGTGGCAGAAATACGATGCAGAAACGCTGAATTTAAACGGAATGGTCGTAGATGGCTTCAATCATCAGGGATATGGCCTGAACCGTTATTGTTACAGTGGAAAGGGCACCTGGTCTACCTGTGAGTATCTTCCCATGGGAATTGCCGAGGACAGAGAAACAGGGGAGACGTATATTTTCCAGATTGAAAGCTCCGGACAGTGGCTGGCAGAATATGGCTCTGCACAGGGCGGAAATCTGTATCTTGCCTTAAGCGGCGCCACAGAGCAGGAGCATGGCTGGTATAAGAATCTGAAACCGGGAGAAAGCTTTACAACCGTTCCGGCAGGGGCAGCGGTTGTAAAAGGTGGCCTGAATCCGGCAGCAGCGGCACTGACCAGATATCGGAGAAAAGTACGCAGACCGAATACGGACGATGAGAAGCTGAACGTGGTATTTAATGATTACATGAATTGCCTGATGGGAGACCCTACAACGGAGCGGGAGCTTTCCATCATTGACAAGGCAGCAGAGCTCGGATGCGAATATTACTGCCTGGATGCAGGCTGGTATGACGACGGATTCTGGTGGGACCGTGTCGGGGAATGGAAAGAAGCATCCGGAAGATTCCCCAATGGTCTGCAAGAAGTCTGCGATTATGCACACAGTAAAGGCCTGAAAATGGGACTCTGGCTGGAAATCGAGGTTATGGGAGTTGCCTGCGAGCTGGCAAACAAGCTTCCGGATGACTGGTTTGTCTGCCGTCATGGAAAACGCCACATTGACAATAAACGCTATATGCTGGATTTCCGCAATCCGGAGGTACGGAAATATTGCCGTGATGTAGTAGACAGATTGATCAATGATTACGGTGTAGAGTACTTTAAAGTGGACTATAACGTAACCATGGGATATGGAAGTGATCTGAACAGTGACAGCTGTGCAGATGCCATCCGTGAGCATTATGAATGTCTTCACCAGTGGTATGAGGAAATCTTCCGGGATCATCCGGAGCTTGTTGTGGAGAACTGCGGTTCCGGCGGACAGCGTATGGATTATGGTATGCTGAAGATCTTAAGCCTGCAGTCTACCAGTGATCAGACAGATTATCTCTACAATGCCAATATCGCTGCCAATGTAGCCAGTGCGGTAACTCCGGAGCAGGGTGGTATGTGGGTATATCCGTATGAGGATGAAGAAGAGCATGTGATCTACAATGTAGTAAATGGTATGCTTCTCCGCCCATATATCAGCGGTATGGTATGGAAGCTGGGCGAAAATTCCATGAACCGTATGAAGGAGGGAATCTCCCTGTATAAGGAGATCCGTGAGGAAGTCCGTGACGGCGTGCCGTTCTTCCCGCTTGGTTTTGGAACTCTGAAATCTGAAGTTCTTGCTTACGGAGTGAAAGCAGAGAAGAATACCTATCTTTCGGTATGGACACCGAGAACAACAGAAGCAGTGATCCCGCTGGAAAATGCAGAGCAGATCCGCAGAGTATCCGTGATCTATCCGAAGGAAGAGATGTGCGGATATAAGATCGAAAATGGAAATCTTGTAGTGAAGATGCCACAGGAAAAAGCGGCCAGACTGTTTAAGATCGAGATGAAATAGAAAATCAGGAAAGACCGTAAGTTTGACGAAGAGGCGTGGGCAAAAATAAAAGAGCGCCGGCATTTTTACCAGAAAGCTCATCAGTCTGGATGAAGTTGCAAAGATCCCAGCTGTGTACCTGAATTATAAGAAATACAGATGGGTGAAGGATCTGACAGTGAAAAGCGAATAGAAACAGAAAACAGCAGAGCTGTATGTCCCGGGATTACAGGGAATATACAATTCTGCTGTTTTATTTTATGAGATTATCTGTTTTCCGCAAGATATTCTTCTGTAAGAGCAACCGCATCGGTGATACACTGCGGGCAGCTGCAGAGAACCTTGCCTGTCTCCACACCTTTTAATTCACGGCAGATACAGGAACCGTTTTTTTCTTTGAATTTCTGGATATAGGTGCGGAGCTTTTTGTAAGTGTCACCTTTGGAGCCGGAACCTTCTTCGGTATTTCCGCGGCTGTTGGAAAGTCCGATGATCATAGCCATACCGGAAAGAGCACCGCACATTTCCATAACACTCATTCCAAGGCCGAAGCCCTCGGCAATACGGAACATCTCGTTTTCATCGATGCCAAATTCCTGGCAGAAAGAACAGGCAACTGCTTGTGCACAGTTACAGCCATTCTCGTGTAATTTTGTAGCGTGTTCAGCTTTTGTACTCATGATTTCTTATCCTCCTGATTTCAGATCGCAAGCATATTTTTGATCGCTTCCATATAGATCAGGACTGCTTCTTCCATGCCGGAGACCAGGATAAATTCATCGGCTCCGTGGATGCGGTAGTCAATTCCCTCTTTTTCAGGTCCGAAGGCTATGATGTTTTTGAGGGATTTTGCGTAAGTGCCGCCTCCGATGACCATTGGTTTGTGTTCGGTATCGCCAGTCACATCTGTGTACGCTTTGTAAAGAGCATTTACCAGCGGAGATTCTCTTGGGAAGAATAACGGGGCAACAATATTTGTGATCTCAATACGGCCGTTTTTATCTTCCAGTCTGTCCTGGCACATTCTGCGGATATCGGTCTCATTAAGAGTTACCGGAACACGGATATCGATGGTACAGGAAATGACACCATTTTCTGTTTTGACGATTCCGTTGCATAACGTCAGATCGCCGTATTCATCTGCAAATTTCAGACCAATGCCGGAGCCGTCACATGCAGTGCCGATATGGGAGTTATAGAATTCCACAAAGTCATCTTCAAAGCCTGCTTTTGCCAGACATTCAAAGGTTACTCCTGCAGCGTTGACACCGAGATGAGGAGTGCTGGCATGAGCCGGAACACCCTTGGCGTAGATGGTGAGTCTGCCATTTTCTTCGCTTACCTTATATTCCTGGAGCTTCGTCCGGGAAAGTGCGGATTCCAGTTTTTCCTTCAGACCGTCCTCATCGGGAACAACGGTTGTACAGGTGTCACACATTGCATTGGATACAAAACCACCGTTCATGGAAATGATCCGGGTGTTTTTGGAGCAGGCGATCATGGCAAGCTGACCTTTTTCACCGTGGATACACGGGAAGCTGGCATCCGGTGTGAAACCGCAGGAAAGCTCTTCTGCTACCTGATTGTAGTGATCCATACATTTGGAACCTGTTTCCTCGTTGCAGCCCATGATCAGGCGGACTCTTTTGTTCAGCTTCACGCCGTGGTCGCGGAGAAGCTTCATGGCATAGAGCGCTTCCAGGATAGGGCCTTTGTCATCAGTGGTCCCGCGGCCGTATACATGATCGTCTTCACGGGTAAGGCGGAACGGATCGTAGGTCCAGTCTCCGCCTACAGGAACGATATCCAGATGACCGGCGATGCCGACGATCTCATCGCCCTCACCCATTTCGGCATAACCGCAGTAGTTATCCAGGTTTACGGTTTTAAAGCCAAGTTCTTCGGCAATCTTCAGTCCCTCTTCCAGGGCTTTTGCAGGACCATCACCAAATGGTTTTCCCTCGGAAGGGGTACCGAGCTGGGAGTCAATGGCAACCAGTCTGCCAAGATTTGTGAGCATTTCTTCTGATAATGCGTGGATTTCCTCTTTAATATCCATATTGATTTCCTCCTGTTTACAGCGTTCCGGAAAGTGACAGGATGGAACGCTGATGTTATGAGCTCTATTATAGCATAGATTGTAATGAATGGCAGAGTGGATTTTTACCTGTTGAAGACGTACCGATCCATTCGGCGGAAGGCTTCTTCTATGCGGGAACGGGGTGAGGCCAGATTCATTCTCAGATGACAGGAACCGAAAAACATCCTGCCGTCCTGGACGGCAACGCCGACATCCCAGCAGGCCTTTTCCACATCTTCGATTGTTTTGCCATGGGCAGCACACCAGTCGGTGCAGTCGACAAAGAGCATGTAGGTGCCTTCCGGTCTGGAAACGTTGACACCCTTAAAGTGCCGGTCAATGTAATCACAGGCAAAGTTTACGTTGCCGCTCAGTACTTCGCAGAGTTCATCGGTCCATTCATAGCCCTCAGGCTGATAAGCGCCAAGCAGAGCGTGCATGGACAGAACATTCATCATATTATAATGGCTCAGACTGGACTCCTTCAAAATACGATCCCGCCACCAGCTGTTGTATACAATGTGATAGCTGCCAACAAGTCCTGCAAGATTAAAGGTTTTGGATGGAGCGTAGAAGGCCGCTGTACGCTGGCGGGCATCTTCGCTGATGGACTGGCTGGGGATATGCTTATGGCCATTCAGGATGAGGTCAGACCAGATCTCGTCTGAGATGACATAGACATCATATTTTCGGTACAGCTCCATGGCTTTTTCCAGCTCCCGGCGTTCCCACACGCGTCCGCAGGGATTGTGTGGATTGCAGAGAATGGCAGCGTGGATCTTCTTTTCACGGAGTTGTTTTTCCATGTTTGCATAATCCATTCTCCATATGCCGTTTTCATCCCTTACCAGCGGAGAATGTACGGCCTCGTAGCCGTTGTTTTTCAGGCTTGAGGTGAAGCCTATGTATGTCGGGCTGTGGACCAAGACGTTATCACCGCGGGAGCAGATGCAGTTCAGTGCACTGATAACTCCGCCCAGAACGCCATTTTCGTAGCCAATGTGCCTGGGCTTCAGACCGGTGACACCGTGGCGTGTTTCCTGCCAGCGGATGATGGCTTTATAATATTCCGGCGGGGCTTCGAAGTAACCGAAGGCCGGGTGACTGGCCCGTTCGATGATCGCCTGCTGTATGGTAGGTACAGTAGGAAAGTTCATGTCTGCTACCCACATCGGGATGGCATCGAAGCCCTCCTTCGGCGGGGCAGGAGAGAAACCATCGCCCTTCAGGCCGTCTACTGCGATGGAATCTCTGCCATGTCGGTCAATGATGGAAGTGAAGTCGTATTTCATATGAATGCTCCGTTACTGAAAACTTATAAAAAGTTATAAACTTCTATGTTTCATTCCTACTTCAACGAGTATGCTTTTGATGATATAAATATCTATCTACTCACAAGTTCTTGTACTCTCCATAGGCGTAAATTCCGGATTAACGTACCCGTACATATTTGCACTAACGTTTTAGTGTTAGCTTGCAAATCTTTCTCCATAAGCCTTGAGATTTATAGATGCCTGAAAATCTCTATCAATGACATTTCCACAATCACATTTATAAATTCTGTCAGATAATTTCAAGTCTTTTTTAATGTTTCCACAGCAACTGCAAAGCTTTGATGATGGATAAAACCGATCAGCCACAATAAGCGGGATCCCTTTATCGCTGCACTTGTATTCAAGCTGCTTTCTAAACTCAAAAAACCCCTGATTCTGAACTGCTTTTGATAAATGTCTATTTTTCATCATTCCACTAACATTCAAATCTTCAATACAAATAAATCTTGGTTTTCGACTTACAATTTCAGATGTAGTCTGATTCAAATAGTTCTTACGGATATTTGTTAATCTGTGATTTCGTTTTAATAAAAGTTTTTCCTTTTTGATTACATTATTTGTTTTGCAGTAACTTTCTCCTTTCTTATTTTTCTCGTAAGAGCGAGAGATACTACGCTGTAATCTGCGTTTCTGTTTTTCTAGTTTCTTTACTTTCTGACTTTTATTGATGTTCTTATACTTAGCTCCATCAGAGCAAATAGCCAGATCTTTGATTCCTAGATCTATACCAATCCCATCATCATTAAGTTTTTCTATGCAATCAGGAAATTCCACACATACGCTGATCCACCAGTTCAACCCATCAAAAGATATTCTCGGATTCATGTATTTAGCATCTGTAGGAATACGACCATGCTCTGCAAGTCTTACCCAATTTAGTTTTTGTTTATTTCTTTTCCTGCTCGAAGAAAATCCTTCAAACTTAACATGAGTATTGCTGAATTGTATCTTAATATTATCCTGATAGAACTTCGGTATTGATCTCTTTTTTGGCTTGAATCTTGGGAATTTCTGCAAACCTTTGAAAAAGTTCTTATAAGCGGTGCAGGCATCTTTGATCGCCTGTTTGGTTACATTATTTGAAATACTCAATAACCATGCGTATTCATCAGAATGTCTAAGCTTTGTAAATTCTTTTCTGAGTTCTGCATCTGAAATGAATTTTCCGCCTTTTTCATAGTTTTCTATTTCCCTTGCCAAAGCCCAGTTATAAGCAAATCTTGAAGCACCTGCGTACTGAAACATCTTAGTTTTCTGTATATTATTTGGTATTAACATTACTTTTATGGCTTTTACCATCTACTTTCTCCTGTATCAATTCCCGGATAAGTTTCTTGGCTTTATTCGCTCGTTTTCCTTGTAATTTGCAACTGAATACTGTGATCATCTGAACCAGATCTTCAACAAGTTCCTGCTGTTCGGATTTTT
>UMER01004172.1_pt1 | contig 12149 bp, 8 predicted proteins | sample 1964801 | NCBI WGS metagenome assembly UMER01 (sample SAMEA4836025, study PRJEB28245) | human gut metagenome | biome: gut microbiome; material: fecal sample | place: Denmark | collected 2008 | reverse complement strand
TGGCTCTTTATGATAACTTATATCCAAGTCGTATCATTGTTGGCTATCCAAAACTGATTGATGGCGAGCAGTTTGACGAGGAAAACGAAGCAATTAAGTCCATTGCTGATGTTCCCGCCCTAGAGAAAGCTGCGCATACTTTCGCAGCATTGCTTCAGGAAGGTGCAATCAAGGAAGATATTCCTACACTTTTTATGGGAATAAAGGAGGCGGAAGCTGTCAAACTGTTTGCTAATACCTATCTCGCTTTGCGTGTCAGTTATTTTAATGAATTGGATACTTACGCAGAGATAAAAGGTCTGGATTCTCAGTCAATCATACAGGGTGTTGGTCTTGATCCTCGTATTGGAACACATTATAATAATCCATCGTTTGGTTATGGCGGTTATTGTCTGCCTAAAGACACGAAACAACTCTTGGCTAACTATCAGGATGTACCTCAGAACATGATGAGTGCTATTGTAGAAAGTAACCGTACAAGAAAAGACTTCATCGCAGATCAAGTGCTGCGTAAAGCGGGGTATTATACTGCCTCCTGTTCATGGGATGCCCAGAAAGAGCAAAAAATAACCATTGGCGTATATCGTCTGACCATGAAGTCCAATTCTGACAACTTCCGTCAAAGTGCCATTCAGGGGATTATGAAACGTATCAAGGCGAAGGGCGCTACTATTGTAATTTACGAGCCTGCTATGCAGGATGGTGAAACATTCTTTGGTAGCCAAGTGGTCAATAACCTGATCAAATTCAAGGAAATAAGTCAGGCCATCATCGCCAACCGCTACGATTCTTGTCTGGATGATGTGAAAGACAAGGTATATACCCGTGACATTTTCCAAAGAGATTAACTTTATGGTGACATACAATGTTAGTTTAGCGAATAAAGTGGTTTTGGTGACTGGTGCAGCCGGTTTTATCGGAGCCAATTTGGTAAAACGCTTGCTGAATGAATTTGATAGCGTGAAGGTTGTCGGTATTGATAGTATTACCGAATACTATGATGTACGTTTAAAATATGAACGCTTGCAAGAATTGTCTGCTTATGGTGACAGATTTGTTTTCATTAAAGACAGCATTGCTAAAAAGGGAGTTGTTGACTCCATCTTCACTGACCACCACCCACAGGTAGTCGTGAATCTTGCTGCTCAAGCCGGTGTGCGTTATAGCATCACTAACCCTGATGCCTATATTGAAAGTAACCTTATTGGATTTTATAACATCTTAGAAGCCTGTCGTCATTATGGTGTCGAGCACTTGGTATATGCATCTTCCAGTAGTGTATATGGAAGTAATAAGAAAGTGCCTTATAGTACCGATGATAAGGTGGATAATCCTGTATCACTCTATGCTGCTACTAAAAAGAGTAATGAACTAATGGCTCACGCTTACAGTAAGCTTTACAACATACCAAGTACAGGTTTGCGGTTCTTTACGGTATATGGCCCTGCCGGTCGTCCCGACATGGCATACTTCGGTTTCACCAACCAACTCCGTGAAGGCAAGACTATTCGGATCTTTAATTACGGTAACTGCAAACGAGATTTCACCTACGTTGATGACATTGTGGAAGGCGTTGTTCGGATCATGCGACATGCACCTGAGAAACAGAATGGCGATGACGGACTTCCAATTCCACCATACAAGGTATATAATATTGGTAACAACTCACCCGAGAATCTTCTTGATTTTGTGACCATTCTTCAGGAAGAGCTCATAGCAGCCAAGGTACTTCCTGATGATTACGATTTTGAGACGCACAAAGAATTGGTACCGATGCAACCTGGGGATGTGCCTGTGACATATGCTGATACGACCCCTTTGGAACAAGATTTTGGATTTAAACCGTCAACATCACTACGTGAGGGATTGAGAAAGTTTGCGGGGTGGTATGCTAAGTATTATGGCACATTTAAATAACATCCATAAATCGATTATATAAAAATAAAAAGATAAAATCATTATGAGCATTTTTGCAGGTAAAACCCTTATGATTACTGGTGGAACAGGTTCTTTCGGCAATGCGGTTTTGAATCGTTTCCTCCGTACCGACATCGGCGAAATCCGTATTTTTTCACGGGATGAAAAGAAGCAGGATGATATGCGTCACGAATATCAGGTAAAGTATCCTGATGTGGCACATAAAATCAAGTTCTTTATTGGCGATGTACGTAATTTGCAGTCATGTAAGAATGCAATGCCTGGTGTTGACTATATTTTTCATGCTGCGGCTTTGAAACAGGTTCCAAGTTGTGAGTTCTTTCCGATGGAGGCAGTAAAGACTAATGTTGTCGGTACAGATAATGTATTGACAGCTGCTATTGAGGCTGGCGTTGGTGCTGTAATCTGTCTTTCAACAGATAAGGCTGCCTATCCTATCAATGCTATGGGTATCACGAAAGCTATTGAGGAGAAGATTGCTGTAGCTAAGAGCCGCTATTCAGGTAAGACCAAGATTTGCAGTACCCGTTATGGTAATGTGATGTGCTCTCGTGGTTCTGTAATTCCTCTTTGGATTGACCAAATCCGCAACGGTAATCCTATAACACTAACTGAGCCTACGATGACGCGCTTTATCATGTCGCTGGAAGAAGCAGTAGACCTTGTATTATTTGCATTCGAACATGGGCAGAACGGTGATATCCTCGTACAGAAAGCTCCGGCTTGTACTATTCAGACTCAGGCGGAGGCTGTTTGTGAATTATTTGGCGGCAAGAAAGAAGATATCAAGGTTATCGGTATCCGTCATGGTGAGAAGATGTATGAGACATTGCTCACCAATGAGGAATGTGCCAAGGCAGAAGATATGGGCAATTTCTATCGCGTTCCTGCAGATAATCGTGGATTGAACTATGACAAATTCTTCAAAGAAGGTGAAACGGAACGTAACACACTTACGGAGTTCAATTCTAATAATACTTATATATTGAATGTAGAAGAGACCAAGGCTAAAATAGCTGCTCTTGATTACATCAAAAAGGAATTGAGTGGCGAGGGTAATTTCGTACAATAATAGAGTTATGAATATTTTAGTTACTGGTGCCGGAGGTTTTGTTGGTAGAAATCTTTGTGCCCAACTTAATAATATCAAAAACGGAAAGGCTCGTTGTTATGGTGATCTGAAGATTGATGAAGTCTTTGAGTACGATCTCGATTCCACTTCCGAACAATTAGATGTCTGGTGTCAGAAAGCCGGCTTTGTGTTCAACCTTGCCGGAGTGAACCGTCCCAAAGACAATGAGGAGTTCATGAAAGGTAATTTCGGTTTTGCAGGCACATTGCTTGATACACTGAAGAAACATCATAATACTTGTCCTGTCATGCTCTCTTCCAGTGCACAAGCTTCTCTGACAGGTCGTTTTGGCAACAGCGAATACGGTCGCAGCAAAAAGGCTGGTGAAGATTTATTTCTACAGTATGGTAAAGATACGGGAGCCAAAGTGCTGGTTTATCGTTTTCCGAACCTTTACGGCAAATGGTGTCGTCCCAACTACAACAGTGCTGTCGCTACATTCTGCAACAACATCGCTAACGACCTTCCGATACAAGTCAATGACCCACGTGTAGAACTGGAGCTGCTTTACATTGACGATCTCGTAGACGAGATGATTCATGCCTTGAAAGGCGAGGAATATCGTTGCGAGTTTGAAGGTCTTGATGTACATCCATTGGTGGATGGCAGATACTGTTATTGTCCGGTTACCCATAAGGTTACATTAGGTGAAATAGTTGATTTGCTGCATCAGTTTGCAGAAATGCCAGAGACGCTGATGATCCCTGAAATCCCGTCAGACTCGTTTGCCAAAAGATTGTATAGCACTTATCTGAGTTATTTGCCCAAAGAAAAAGCAATCTTTGATCTGAAGATGAATGTAGATCAGCGTGGCTCATTTACAGAACTTGTACATACCTTGAACTGTGGCCAGGTAAGTATAAATATCTCCAAACCGGGTGTTACTAAGGGTGAACATTGGCACAATACCAAATGGGAACAATTTATCGTTGTCAGCGGTCATGGACTTATCCAACTCCGCAAGGAAGGTACAGACGAAGTACTGAACTACGAGGTAAGTGGTGACAAAATACAATCCGTTATCATGCTTCCCGGATATACCCATAACATCATCAATCTCTCCGATACGGAAGACCTGGTAACGGTTATGTACTGCAATGAGATATTCAACCCGGATAAACCGGATACATACTTTGATAAAGTGAAAAAATGATCATGGAAAAACAACCCAAATTCGATTATTCAGATATAAAGTTCAAGGATAATGGTAAGTTGAAGCTTATCATCGTAGTGGGTACTCGTCCCGAGATTATCCGTTTGGCAGCTGTTATCACCAAATGTCGTCAGTATTTTGATGTGATTCTTGCCCATACCGGTCAGAATTACGACTACAACCTCAACGGTATATTCTTTAAAGATTTGAAGTTGGCAGAGCCTGAAGTATATATGGATACTGTAGGCGATGATTTGGGAGCCACTTGTGGCAATATCATCAACTGTTCCTATAAACTTTTTGCGCAGACAAAGCCTGATGGTGTGCTTGTGCTAGGCGATACTAATTCGTGTCTCAGTGTTATAGGAGCCAAGCGTTTGCACATCCCTATCTTTCATATGGAAGCTGGAAACCGTTGTAAAGACGAATGTCTCCCTGAAGAGACCAACCGTCGTATCGTTGATATCATCAGTGATGTAAATATGGCATACTCAGAGCATGCGCGAAGATATCTTGCAGATTGCGGTCTTCCTAAAGAGCGTACTTACGTTACAGGCTCTCCTATGGCAGAAGTACTTCATAATAATCTCGCAGAAATAGAAGCAAGCGATGTGCACCAGCGTCTTGGCTTAGAGAAAGGCAAGTATATTCTTCTCTCCGCTCATCGTGAGGAAAATATAGATACCGAGAAGAATTTCTTCTCACTTTTCACTGCTATCAACGCTATGGCAGATAAGTATGATATGCCAATTCTTTATAGTTGTCACCCGCGCTCCCGCAATCGCTTGCAGGCTTCTGGTTTCAAACTTGATTCTCGGGTACAAGTACAACAGCCGCTTGGCTTTCATGATTACAATTGTCTTCAGATGAATGCTTTCTGTGTAGTCAGTGATAGTGGTACACTTCCAGAGGAATCTTCGTTTTATGCATCTATCGGCAAGCCAATCTCTGCAGTATGTATCCGTACGAGTACAGAACGTCCGGAAGCTCTTGATAAGGCATGTTTCATTCTTTCTGGTATTGACACTAAGGGACTTCTCCAGTCGGTTGATCTTGCAGTCAGTATGACTAAGGATGGTAATCATGGTATCCCTGTTCCTAACTATACTGATGATGTCTCTAATAAGGTTGTGAAGATTATCCAGTCTTACGTAGGGGTGGTTAATAAGATGGTTTGGAGAAAGGAAATGTAGGCCCTTTTTCCTTTCTATTCCATTAATTCATAATATGAGGTTAAGTAAGTGTACAGGTAGCTCTCATTTGAATACAAGGTCCGATACTCTCACTTGCTTCAGAATTTACACGTTAACAGGTAACAAAATAAATATAGAAATACAAGATTATATTAAGTGGCACGATGATATTAAATTATTAGTCTTATAAATGTACATCTTTGGAGGAATCCTCTAAGATGTTTTTTAGAGGATTATACATATCTCAATAGGCTGTAGATGTTTTATAAAATTCCATAAAGGAATCTTATTGCGGACAAATAGATAATAATGGAAGTTGTAAAAGACGATTTTTGCTTATTGTCACAGGTAGATTTACATTATAATAATGGTAGAAACGAATAAAAATGGATTGACTTATCTGAGGTTCTATTATGTTTTTATAAAAATAAGTCTTTGGAGCTAAGCCTTGTACTGAAGTTGAAGAGTAATATAAATAAAGGAAATGGTAGTCAAAGAAAATAAGTGGGATTGTATCTCTTATTTGTAGAATATTGTAGCGATTTTTTAATGCTATTTTAATAATGTCAGACAATACATCAAATAATAAACGAATAGCCAAGAATACTTTGTTTCTGTATATCAGAATGATATTTGTATTACTTGTATCTTTATATTCTACTCGTGCCATTCTTAATGCATTAGGAGTAGTGGACTATGGTATATATAATGTTGTTGCAGGGTTTGTGCTAATGTTCGCTTTTTTGAACTCTTCAATGACAAATACAATACAACGTTTTTTTAACTTTGAACGAGGAAATTCGAATAGCGACAACCTTAACAAAGTATATATAACGTCACTTCAAATTCAAATAACACTAGGGATAATAACTGTTGTTTTACTTGAGATTATCGGTATTTGGTACATAAATAATAAAATGGTAATTCCTGTTGATAGAATTTCAGCAGCAATGTGTGTTTTCCAATTTTCTGTAATTTCTTTATTTCTCTTAATACTGCAAATCCCATATGGAGCTGCGGTAGTGGCACATGAAAAGATGGGTTTTTATGCAATCGTAAGTATGGTTGATGTAATCCTGAAATTGTTTATTGCCTTTATTCTTCCATATATTCCTTATGATCGATTGATTTATTATGGAATCTTTATGTTGATAATATCAATAGCGAATATATTCCTTTATTTTGTATATGCTAAAAAAAACTTTGAGGAGATTAGGTATCATCATGTCTTTTATCGACAGCAGTTTATAAGTATGTTGGCTTTTTCGGGGTGGAATGTCTTTGATTCTTTTGCTTACACTATGCAAGGGCAGGGGTTGAATATGCTAATGAACGTATTTTTTGGTCCAGTAGTTAATGCTGCACGCGGTGTTGCCTATCAGGTACAAGCAGCGCTTAGTGGTTTCACCGAAAATATTGCTGTTGCATTCAAACCCCAGTTGGTAGAAAGTTATGCTAAGAACGAATTTGAAAGAACAAAGAATTTGATGTTTTGCATGTCTAGGTTGTGCTACCTAATGGTTTTTGTATTATCATTACCAATATCTATTGAAATTGAATATATTTTGAATATGTGGTTAGGGGGGGAAGTACCAGAATATACTTCAATTTTTACCAATTTAATTCTTTTAAATATGCTCCTAGGAAGTCTTAATCTTCCAATTTCGCAGGCGATTCAAGCTGTTGGAAAAATTAGAATTTATCAAACAGTACGAAGTGTAATTGTAATAAGTGCTCTTCCTGTTTCTTGGCTAATTCTAGCTGATGGAACTCCTGCTTATATGGTGTTTGTTGTGTTGATAATTGTTAATTTGATTAATCAGCCTGTAAGTATGTTTTTGTTAAGGAAGGTTTTTAATTATTCCTATCTTGATTATTATAGAAAGGTCTTGTTACCATGTTTGCTTTTCAGTCTAATAACTCCGCTAATTCCATTTGTTATTCACAGTTTGATGGGCGAGTCTTGGGGCAGACTTGCTATTGTCGGAATAATATCTATACTCTTTTCAGCTGGGGCAGCTTATTTCATTATTTTGTCAAAGGATGAACAGTATTTAGTAAAAGTATTTGTTGAAAAAGTTAAAAATAAGCTATGATAATTATAGCTATATCTGATGTTCAATTGATTTTTAATCTAAAACAAATATAATTGTATAAATTGTAAAATATTGTGTATTATTTGTCTGATGAGATGTATGGATTACATGGGAATCAATAAACAACATTCTATATGATTAAAATTGAAAACTTAATATATCCTCTAGCAGTCATTTTAGGGATTGTATTAATTGTTACACCAGAATATGATGTACATATATCGTTTCTTTTTTGGGTGGCTTTGATGTTTTACTGTATGTTAAATATTGAAAAACGAGTACTGCTCATGCTTTTTGCTTTTACGGTATTTGTTTTTTGTATGACAAGAATTGTTATTCCTGAGTATTATATAAATGATTTTATACAGGATAGTCAACTCTATTCAATGAGTTTTAGTCAGGATGTGCATAATTTTGTAGCAAGAGCATGTTTTCTGTCGCTGGTCGGAGCTTTAGTAGGATTCAACTTAGTGAGTGCAAATATTAACTCTGACTATAGGCTGAATATTGACCCAAACAGCTATCAAATAACCCAAATTCGCAAAATATCAAAGTATTTATACTTGCTATCTGTAATTCTTGTCGTTTATTCAATATATACTCGTTTTAGTTTTGTTGCGGCATATGGCTATATGGATTCCTATATTGATTACAGTAACAGTTTGCCTACAGTTTTAAGTAAGTTTGCTTCAACAAATGCACTTTGCTTTTATCTCTTTCTTGTAACGTTGCCTTCTAAAAAAGAGGCAAAGCCAATACTGATTGTATTTATGCTAGTTGCTGTTTTCTCATTATTAACAGGGGCACGCACAGGATTTATAATGAGCCTTATAACACTTTTGGTATATTTACTACTTCGTAATAGAATCGATCCTTATGATCCTTGGTTGACACGAAAGGTGAAAATAGCGATTCTTTTTTCATTGCCCTTCATTACAGCTTTAATGTTTATTGTAATGCTAATGAGAGGGGAGTCTTCTGTAAGTAATATTAGCTTTGTGGATATGGTAATAAACTCTATTTATCAGCAAGGCAGTATTCTTGAAGTTCTTGGAGTTTCTTATGAAAATGCAGATCGTATTCCATATAGAATATGGTCATTTGGTAGAGTTATAGATAGTTATGATAATAATTTTCTATTCCAAATATTGGGTATTGGACAAGCATTTAAAGCTAATACTGTTGATTTTGCAATCAATGGCCATTCTCTCGCTAACTACTTGACATATACTTATCAAACCCAACGATATCTTGCTGGAGGAGGAATGGGATCAAGTTTCATTGCGGAGTCTTGGCTGGATTTTGGTTACTTGGGTGTTGTTGGTTTTAGTGTCGTTTATGGAGTAATATTAGCAAAATTCTTTGTTTGGGCAAGAAAAAATGTATGGATTTGCGCTATCTCATTCTATATGGTAAATGCAATTATTTATGCACCTAGAGCAGGTGCAGCTGATTTTGTCTCAGATATTTTAAGTCCTACATATTTACTTCTTTTAATAGGTATTTATTTCTATACAAAACCCAAAACGTATGTATAAAATTCTTTTTGTTATCCCTGGCCTAAAAACTGGTGGAACGAATTCATCACTATCTGCCTTATATTCAAATATCAAAAAACAATATGACATTACTGTATTCACATTGTCGAACCAACGTAATGCAGAATATAACTTTGATGAAGTTGTTAGGTATTCGCCATTTATAATTTCTGCTTTTCATGTGAATGCTATCGAAGAAAAATGGTATAAATGTCTTGCTGTTTTGGTTTTAAAGACTATTAGAACCATAATAAGAAGGTTATTAGGGTACGATATATTAGATTATTTGTATAAACGGATGACACATATTATTGAGAAAAAATATACTTATGATTTTGTCGTAGCCTTCGAAGAAAGTTATCCTACTAAGTTTGTGTTATACTTTAAAAATGCGAATAAAATAGCGTGGATTCATTGTAACTATAATAAGTATTGCCCTCTAGGAGTAAGCGAAGAAGATATTTACAGTCAATATAAGAATATCATTTGTGTATCAGAATATACTTCACGGCTTTTCGTATCTCGATATCCACGTTTAAATGCTAAGGTTAGTTCTATTTATAATCTTATTGATACAGAATCAATTCTTGTAAAATCTAGAAAGCCTATAGATGACGATCGATTTGAAATTGGGAAAAGAAGTGTCATAATTTCTGCAGGGCGAATAGACCCTGTGAAAAGATTTTCATCTATACCGAAGATTGCTAAAGAATTAATAGATAGAGGTTTATGCTTTCAATGGTATATATTGGGACCTATTGCTGTAAGAGATGAATATAATAGGCTTGAAGCTAATATTGAAAAATATAGTGTAGATAATTATGTTCATTATTTAGGTAATAAAATAAATCCATATAGTTATTTTGTAAATTCTGATTTGTATGTGTGTACGTCAGAATCAGAAGCTTGCCCAATGGTATTCAATGAAGCAATGATATTAAATACTCCTGTAGTTACTACAAATTTTGGATCTGCATCAGAATTTATTCACAATAATAAGAATGGTTTTGTTTGTGATATAGATGGATTAGCAAAAAAAATCTTTTGGGTTCTCACAAATGATGAAATATATCAAGGGCTTCAAAAAGAACTTGCCGAATCACATTCATTTAATGCAAGAGTCCTTAATAATATTAATAAATTGTTCTCGTAGTTATTATGAAACAATATATCTTTTTGACAAATCAATATCTTCCTAAACCAGGAGCAACAGGCATGTGTGTGCATAATGTTGCTACAGAATTGGCTAAGAGAGGAGAATCAGTAGCAACGGTATGCTATAGTTTTGATAGAAACTATCATGTACAAGTAATAGATGATGTTAAGGTTTTTTATATACCAACTCCTGTCTATCTTAGAGATGTAAAAAATAATATACCGTTATTTGTGTTAGCAATAAGAGCTCTATCAATTCTAGCAAAATTAGTCCACATTAATAAATATCCTTTAAGAAGTACAACTCTAGTGGGACGCTATGTTAAGACTATTCTTCCATTGATAGATGATGTTAATAAAACAACGATAATAGCATCATACACTCCATTGGAGGGAGTTGTTGCATTAAAAAAGATAAAAGAAAAGTACCCAGATATAAGGACTGTATACTATTCGACAGATACTTTATCAAACGAGCAAGGAGATGCGGGGTTTCTCACTTCAGAAAAAAGAGAAAAAAAAGGGTTTGAGTGGGAACATGATTTTTTCTCCGCATTTGATAAGATAATTATTATGGAATGTCATGCTCCGTTTTATAAAACTAATAGATTTGAAAAGTTTTTTAGTAAAATGTCTTTTGCGAATTTTCCAATGGTTATTAGACCCATAGAAACAAAAATGGCTGAAGAGAAAAAGGATAGTAGAAAAAAGTTGTTCGTGTATGTAGGAACATTATACAAAGTACTCAGAAACCCTGTATATTCTTGTACAATTCTTAAGAGTCTAACTACCTATATAGATATGAAAGTTGTTTTTATGGGAGGAGGAGACTGTTTTGATATATTGCGCAACTATCAAAGGCAAACAAACAATGCAATTGAGTATATTGGTATGCAGCCTCATGATGTCGCTTTAAAATATCTAGATAACGCAGATGTTCTTTTAAGTATAGGTAATAAAGAAAGTCCTATGGCGCCTTCAAAGATTTATGAATATATCTCGACGGGTAAGCCAATTATCCATTTTTATACTTGGGACAAGGATCCATGTATAGAACCACTTAAAAAGTATGGTAATGCGATATTAATTAATGAAAATAAAGATTTTGATATTCACTTATTACTTAATTTCTTAGATACTCATGATAGGAAAGTGTTTGATGAGTTTGTATCCAATTTTGAATCTTCAACTCCCTCTTATACTGCTAATCTTATTAGTAATATTTGATTCAATGAATAGATGAAAATTAGTGTTATTATACCGGTTTATAATGCTGAAAGTTATATCGGGCGTTGTATTGAGAGTGTGCAAGTTCAAACATTCGGTGACTGGCAGATGATTTTGGTTGATGATGGTTCAAATGATAATAGTTTGGCGATTTGTCAGAAGTATGCTGAGATAGATGACCGTATTCAAGTTATGCATCAAGAGAATGCAGGAGCAGGTGCGGCAAGAAATACAGGGCTTACCAAGGCATTGGGAGAGTATATTGTATTCATCGATTCTGATGATTATGTGGCTGAATATTACTTTGAGTTACTATCAAACCATACTGAGGATGTCGTTTTTATTAATGTTGAAGCTGTAGATGGAAATGGATCTATAGTTCGCAAGGAGTATCTTTCAGTATATAAGAACATGAAAAAAGACGACTTCATGCGTGCGCAGATGACAGGTAAAATAAATTGGGGTGGTGTCAGAAAGGTAGTGAAGCGTGAAATTCTTGAAAAGAATAACATCAAGTATTCGAATCATAAGGTAGGTGAAGAAGCACTGTTTACATACTGCTCGGTATATTATTCCCAAACAATTGCTTTTATAGAGAAGCCGGCATATTTTTACATTCTGCGGGCGGATAGTTTGTCGCATACAAAAATGGATGACCCATGGGGGGAAGTGGCTTTGGCTCTTAAAGCAAAGACTCTCGATAATGGATCTTATGCT
>UMER01026732.1_pt1 | contig 12293 bp, 5 predicted proteins | sample 1964801 | NCBI WGS metagenome assembly UMER01 (sample SAMEA4836025, study PRJEB28245) | human gut metagenome | biome: gut microbiome; material: fecal sample | place: Denmark | collected 2008 | reverse complement strand
ATGCATATAATTTTTCAAAAAAAGGAAAAGTCAAAGTGACAGTAATTGTTAGCGATGAAAGTAATAATAAATCAACAAAGCACGCTACTGTTACAGTTTTATCTAAAGATACAACAAAACCAACTATTTCTGGTCTTAATGATCTAACTGTCACTTTAAATGGTAAGGTTGATTATTTAGCTGGCGTTAAAGGAAATGATAATCGTGATCCACATCCACAATTGACTATTGATAACAAAAAAGTAAGATTGGATAAATTAGGTGATTATATTGTAACCTATACTTGCAAAGATAGGTCTGGCAATAAAATAGTTGCTAAAAGGAAAGTTTCAGTTGTTGAAAAGAAAGAAATTGGAGTTTATGCTCAAACTGAAGAAAAAGTTATTTATTTGACATTTGATGATGGTCCTTCAAAAAATACCAAACGTATTTTAGATATTCTTGACAAATATCATGCAAAAGCAACTTTCTTTGTGACTGGTACAAACCAAAACTATAATTACTTGATCAAAGAAGCATATCAACGAGGTCATACAATCGGTTTACATACTTACAGCCATGATTATAAAACCGTTTATACTTCAGTAACCGCATATTTTAATGATTTAGAAAGAGTTGGAAACATGGTTAAAAATGAAATTGGCTTTATTCCAAAGTATATTCGTTTCCCTGGTGGAGCTTCAAATACAATTTCACGTAAATATTGTCCTGGAATCATGAGTATTCTAGCAAACGAAGTAATTGACCGTGGTTATCAATTTTATGATTGGAATTATAGTACAGGTGATGCCGGTGGAAACAATATTCCAGTTAATCAAATCATTGCTACTGCTACAGCTGGAAATGCCAATAATCAAGTGATTCTTGCTCATGATACAGATGCCAAAAATACCACGGTAGATGCCCTTCCGGCAATAATCGAGCATTATCAGGCACTAGGTTATTCTTTTAAAAGTATAGATGACAATTCTTATGTTCCTCATCATCATATTAATAATTAAAAGTAGTTTTCGAAATTGGCTCTAGAATTTGATTTTTCAAAAGATGGAACCTATTTCAATAAAACTATTTTTATTTTTAAGATTTATTAAGAGATTCTTAGGATTTATTATGATAGAATTTTTAAAATAGCGTGTTATGATTATAATTGTTATGTATTGGTTAATTCTTGCTAATTCATTGCAAAGCAATTGTAGTTATATTACAATTAGATAAATTTTGTTTTTTATGAGGATGTTATTTATGGGAAAAATTAAAGGTTTAAATAAACAAGAAGTTGCAAAGCGTATTAGTGAAGGGAAAGTGAACCTTTCCCCTAAACCAGTAGTTAAAAGTAATTTTCAAATTATTATGGGGCATGTTTTTAACCTCTTTAATGCCTATAATTTTATTATTGCTGCTGCTCTAATTGCTGTTCAAGCATATTCAAGTTTATTTTTTGTTGTTATTGTCATTTCAAATACTGTTATTAGAGCGCGACAAGAAATAAAATCTAAAAATATGGTTGCTAAATTAAACTTGATCGTTTCGCCAAAAACTAAAGTTATTCGTGAGGGAAAAACGATTTCAATCGATAACGAAGAAATCGTTCTAGATGATGTAGTTTATTTTGAAACCGGTAATCAAATCAGTGCTGATTCAATTATTATTGAAAATAATGTTGAAGTTGATGAATCACTTTTAACTGGTGAAGCTGATCCAATTTCTAAAGGGCCTGGTGACCATTTATTATCTGGTAGTTTTATTTTGAGCGGTGCTTGCTATGGTAAGGTTGAACATGTTGGAAAAGATAACTATGCAAATAAAATTACTGATCAGGCAAGAACTCGTAAGCCTGTTAGCTCTGTCTTATTAAACACTTTTAATAAAGTTACTCGTTATACTAGTTATTTAGTTTTACCATTAAGTATTTTAATGCTCTATCAGGCTTATATCATTCGTGATCAAGGAATTACAAGCACAATCGTCAACACTGCTACAGCTCTGCTAGGGATGCTTCCTAAAGGACTAGTTCTATTAACAAGTGTATCTTTAGCTGCTAGTGTTGTTAAATTAGGGAAAATGAACACTTTAGTTCAAGAAATGTTTAGTATTGAAACCTTATCACGAATTGATGTTCTATGTTTAGATAAAACCGGTACCTTGACTGAAGGAAAAATGGAAATCGAACAAGTCATTAAATTAAAAAATCCATTAAATCTTGATCTGGATGAGATTATGTGTTCCTTTGTTAAAGGATCTCTTGATAATAATATTACTTTTAAAACACTTAGTAACTATTTTACTGGCCCTGCAAAGTATGAAACATTAGACCGTATAGCTTTTTCTTCAGCCCGGAAATGGAGCGCCATTGAACTAGATTCAATAGGAACAATTATTGTTGGAGCACCAGAAATAATTCGTCCTGATTATCAATTATCACCAAGAATTATTGAGATGCAAAAAAGCGGCGCACGTGTTTTATTAATTGGCCATCACCCAACATTAAATATCTTACAGGAAACTTTAGGACAAACAACACCGATTGGGCTAATTGTTATTAAAGATCCTATTCGGAAAGATGCTCATGAAGCCCTTAAATTTTTCAGTGATAATGATGTTGCTGTAAAAGTTATATCTGGTGATAATCCAGCGACAGTTAGTGCAATCGCTAGTCAAGCAGGTGTTGCTAATGCAGAAAAATACATTGATGCTTCAACAATCGTTACTGATCAACAATTAGAAGATGCAATTTTAAACTATAATGTTATTGGTCGTGCTAGTCCTTTTCAAAAGCACCAGATGATCTTATGTTTACAAAAACATAATCAAAAGGTTGCGATGACGGGTGATGGAGTAAATGATGTTTTAGCATTAAAAGATGCTGATGTTTCAATTGCGATGGGTTCTGGTTCCGATATTGCCCGCCAAGTATCGCAATTTATTATTATTGATGGTAAATTACAAACATTAGTAGAAGTTGTTCGAGAAGGTCGCCTAGTTATTAATAATGTTACACGTTCTGCGTCAATGTATTACTTGAAAACAATTTACACGATTTTACTTTCAATATTATCTATTTTAATGAATATACCTTATCCTTTTATTCCTTTCCAAATGACTTTATTGGATATGTTTATTGAAGGTTTCCCTTCATTTATGATTTTATTTGAACGAAATATCGAAAAACCAAAAGAATCAATTGGTCATCATGCTATGCGTTTTTCCTTACCTAACGCATTAGCAATAGTTTTAAGCGTTGCTGGTATAAGATTACTCGCACCAACCTTACAATTGTCGTTAGCAGAAACTTTTTCAGTCCTATATTTTACAACTGCTTTTGTGTCTATTCACATGATTTATCGTATTTATAAACCATTAAACTGGTATCGAGGTGGAGTTTTAATAATTGATATTATTGGCTTTATCCTCTCTACACCGATTTTTTGGCCACTTTTAGAAATGCATGTATTAACACCTAAGTTAATTCAAATTATCCTAATTACGATTGTTATTAGCATTCCTGTTTTAATCATCCTGACAAGGAGTGTTAGTTATTATCTTAAGAACCTAAATAGTAAAAAAGCTTTATAGCATTAATAAGCCTGTTCAAGTTTTTCTTGGACAGGCTCCCATTTAAAACAAATCTATTTATCTAAACAAAAAGATATATTTAGATACATTACTGTACCTTCTATATCTATTTTTCATTTAAAAGTTGAATTAACTTAATCACATCTTCTTGAATCCGAGGTGGTAAATATTGCGGCTTGGCTAATAAAAAACCTTGAAGATAATCAACTTTAAGCTTAATCACCTGCTTTAATTCATCAATCGTTTCAATTCCTTCAGCAATTAATTTCATATCCCGTTCATGAGCATAATTAACAATGTTTTCAACAATTTTACACTTATCAGGATCACTATCAATATTACGAATTATATCCATATCGATTTTAATAAATTTAGGTGAAATCAGCAATAAGATTCGATCACTATTATATCCACTTCCATAATCATCTAATGCTAATTCTGCTTGCCATTTTTTCATTAATTCTGCTTTTTGCTGATGATAATTTTCGTCAATGTACTCAACTTCAGTAACTTCTAAAACAACATTTTTTAAATACTTTGAATACTCCTTTTCTAGCTCATCAATTTTTTTAGTACTTAAAATTTGATTTGAAATAGAATTAATAAATATTTTACAATCTTTATTAATTCGCTCATTTCGTAAATGGTTGGCAAAGGTTTCAAGTGATGAGGACCATGTTAATTCTTCAATTTCTGCTAAACGTCCCTCCTCTTTAGCTATTTTTAAAATATCAAGGGGATTTTTTAATGATGGCATAAATGATCTCATTAATGATTCATATGCATAAATAGTTCCATCTTTGCTACTTATAATTGGTTGAAAATAAAACTGAATTGCTCGATCTTCAATAATAGTGTTTAATTCTTCTTTACTTTCGCTTAAAAAAGAATCCGCAATATAATCATTGAGATTAAACTCTGTTAAATTACCTTTACTTGTACGTTTGATCTTATACATTGCATAATCAGCATAATGTTGGAGTTTTTCAAAAGATTCACTATCCCGTGGATACCAGGCAATACCGCCTGATGCATTGACATGAAAATTACTATTATCAGCCAAAGGAATAAAAGCCTTGCTAATTGCTTCCTTTAATTTATTAATTAACTGCTTAATTACATTTTCATCATCATAACCATAAAAGAAAACAAAAAATTCATCACCAGAAATCCGTGAAATAATAGTATTTTCTGGGGTGCTGTTTACAAATGTTTCAGCAGCTTTAGAAATGTAATTATCACCAATTTCATGCCCATAATTATCATTAATGTACTTCAGATTATCTAAATCTAACATCAATAGTGCTGCTATTTTTATTTTGTTTATTTCATTTTCAAATAAACTATTCATGATCCTAATAAATGCTCTCCGATTCAAAAGTCCAGTTAGAGCATCATGATCACGTTCATATTCAATCACATTCTTTTCAACAATTGTATTAGTTACATTCTCAATTACCCCAGTATATGCATTATCATTTACCAATAGCCGTAGATTCACAAAAACATAATTATCATCATCAGGAATTTTGAAGAGATATTCTTTTTTGCTATAATCATGTGAAACAATATATTGTTTATAGCCTTCAAATGTTTCTTTAAATTTTGTCATTGTTAATTCTGAAGTATTAACATCATATTTTAGTAAAACCTCAAAAAAGTTTTCTGATATAAACAATTCTTCAGTGTTTATATTATATTCGAACCCTGCTAGCTTAATACTTGCCATTTGTAATAAATTAGTGAATTTCAAGGCAGTATCACGAACATTTTGATTTAGTTGTTCCATCATATTTGCAAGATGATCAATTTCAGCAATATTTGTACGTCTGAAAGAAATCTTATTTTTAATATTAGCTTTTACGACTTCATCTGATAATTTTTTTATTGGTTTTGAAATGATATAACTAAAAATGAAACTTCCACCAATTCCAACTGTCAAGGTTAAAAAGATTGCGAACATCAAAATCGAAGTGATTTTATTTGTAAATGCAAATAAATCTGAAGTATCAACTATTCCTACTAAAGCCCAGCGTTGATTACTGTATGGTGTATTAGAATTATAAATATTCAAATATTTTAATGAACTATATAAAGTGTTAGAACCTTGATTGATATAATAATCATTCTCAGATTGCATTAATTCAGTTGTAGGACTTTTCGTCGTATAAATATTTCCATTAGTTAAAATATTACTTAAAATCAATGAATCATCTTGATTGATTGCCAACAAATAGCTTCCATTACCTTCATCAAGTAACTCTGTACTGGGCAATAATTTGTTCAAATAATCTAATGTAATATCAATTCCAACGACACCATAAACAGCTCCTTGATCGTTGATTAGCGGTAATGAGTAGGTGAAAGCCTCATTTTCAGAATCTCTCAGGCGAAAACTCCCACCCCAATAGCCCATATCAGTACTCGAAAATTCTTGTGAATTACTAATTGCCTGCTGGTATGGAGTATAGAAAAAATCATAATATTTTATGTTTGCTTTTTTAAATTCAAAACGTGGCCGCCATGATGAATCAGTAGCAATATTTAAAGATTTAACCACTTCAGTTGGAGCTCGTTCAATTAATAAATCCCCATTTTCTGCTGAAGCTTTTGATAATGGATCAAGATCTCTTAAATATATTCCAGGTTTATCTTCAAGTCCCTTATCCAAGTCATGATTATTAAAAATGATATATGCCCCTGTAACATGCTGAGAGCGCATTGTTGAAATCAATTGATCTACAACTGCCAAAATAAGTGGTGTTGCTGTTTCAGAGCTGTCATCAAGATGCTCATAATCAACCTTTCCTTCACTAACAAGCTGCTTAGCTGTCGTATTTATGTGGTCTGTCAATTGAGATAAATTGGACCAATTGTTTAACATTTCATTTTGAAGATAACTGCTTCGATTAATAACTCGCTGATCAACAATATCTTTAGCGTTCTGGTTTAATTTAGCAAACATTCCACCAGTTGAAAGGCTACCAACAAGGATTGTTGTCTCGATTAACACTAAAATACACATTACTACAAGTAAATATGAAAAAATTGATTTGTTTTTCATGATTTTACGAAACATCACAATCCTCCTTCTATAGAACTATTTAATTAATGATTCTAATTGGCTTTTAGTATTAGTATACCACTGATTAAAATAAGTATCATTATTAAATTGGCTAATTGCTTGTTCTAAATTCATTCCATTTGAAAGATTAGTAATAACTGTTTCACGATCTTGTTTAGCTAAATTACTCATTGTTGTTTCTAAAACATTTCTTGCATCAGTTCCCTTTTCAAAAGGAACTGATGTATACATATTATTATCTGAAATCATTTTAAGACTAGTATTTAACGTTTTCTTTACTGACTCATTGACTTCTACTTCATCAGTAATCTTATCAAGATCATTTGCACTTTTGGTAACTGGCAAATAACCACTAGCATTTGAAAAAGCAATATTTTGTTTATCACTAGTAAACCATTTCAAAAATTCAACAGCTGCCTGTTGTTCTTTTTCTTCACTTTTGAGAACAACCATTCCTGCTCCTTGTTGAACGACATAATCTTTACCATCTTTAAATTTAGGGCAAGCAAATGTCTCCAATTCAATTGAATGGCTTTCTTCGTCATTTAAAATAACTTCTTTAGGAAAATATGTGACACTCGAAGATGAAGAAACACAAGCAAGAATATTTCCGATTTTTATATCATCACTTCTAAATTTACCTGATGAACTAAAATAACCACTTATGTAAGGAACATAATAATTATCCCATAATTTTTTAGCAATATCTGCTTCAAAATTTAATACGATTTTATTATCCTTTTTACTAAAAATATCTGTTGCTAGCTGGCGATAGCCAACGAGCATATAATTTGCAAAAGCATCACGACCAAAAAATGCTTTTCCATCATTTGGAGCAGCTGTCAAACTATCAGTCCAGTTATAATATTGCTCTGCAACCTTAGTAACACCCTCAATTGTATTTAAATCATTTGTTGAAGCACCCGTAGCATTTGCAAACTTCTCCCAATCTGTTTTATTCAACATAAATAACTCTACTGATTTAGCCACTGGAAAAATTTTTAATGTATCTTTACTTGAAAAGTGTCCTTCTTCAAGATAACCATCGACATACTTAGATAGCTCGTCTTTACTAAAATATTTATTTAAATCTACTGCATAACCTAACTTATCCACTTGATAAGCTGTGTCACCATACGCTGCAAAAATATTCGGAATATCTGCAGCCCCAGCTTTTCCATTAATTGAATCTAAGACATTTCTTTCTAAATCAGAAATTGTTCCTTGACCAGAGCCCTCAACAATTATCCCTTTTTCTTTACCGACTGTTTTGTTAAATTCATCGACTAGACGATTAAATTCTTCTTGTTGCGCACCATTATAATAATGCCATACTTGAATCGTCGTTGGATCATCCTTGTCTAATAAGTTTTTATCCTCATTACTACATCCAGTTACAGCAAAAAACATTAATAAAGATATCAAAACTAATCTTACTTTTTTCATATGCTTATCTCCATTCCCTTATCCCCTAAAGGATAACACAAATTGGTCATTTATACAATCTTCACACTTTATCAATACAAAAAAGGATACCTATTGATATCCTCTATGACAACTCCATTTTCCAGTATACAATTGATAATATCTTCCTTTTTGATTAATTAATTCATCATGATTCCCACGTTCTATGATTTCTCCATGATCGAGTACCATGATTGCTTTTGAATTACGAACTGTAGAAAGACGATGTGCAATTACAAAAACGGTACGATCTTTCATTAAACTATCCATCCCTTTTTCAATCAATTTTTCAGTATGAGTATCAATAGAACTTGTAGCCTCATCCAAAATTAAAACTGGGGGATTAGCAATTGCTGCACGAGCGATAGCTAATAGCTGACGTTGTCCTTGTGATAAGTTAGAACCATCACCGGTTAACATTGTTTGATAGCCTTGCGGAAGTCGCCGAATAAATGAATCTGCATTTGCTAGTTTAGCTGCTGCCACCACTTCTTCATCACTAGCATCTAATTTACCGTAACGTATATTATCTTCAATCGTTCCTGTAAATAAATGAGTGTCTTGCAAAAGTATTGATAACGATTGTCGCAATGCTGCTTTTTTTATTAATTTAATATCAATTCCATCGTATGTTATACTGCCAGAATCTAATTCATAAAAACGATTAATCAAATTAGTAATAGTTGTTTTCCCAGCTCCTGTAGAGCCCACAAATGCAATTTTTTGACCTGGTTTTGCATATAAGTTTAAATTTTTTAAAATAGGATGGTTGGGGACATAACTAAAACAAACATCATGGAAGCGAACATCACCTTTTAACAAAACCAGTTCTACATCACCATTAGAACGGGGATGACGCCAAGCCCAAAGTCCAGTATTTTCATGACACTCAACTAGCTTACCATATTCATTGCGAACATTTGTTAAAGTGACACTTCCTTCATCTATTTCAACTTTTTCATCCATAATTTCAAAAATACGTTCTGCACCTGACATTGCTGCCAAAATAAAATTCATTTGTTGGGAAAATTGATTTACTGGCATCGCAGTTTGTCGAACAAAAACCAAATATGATGATAAACTTCCTAAATCCATAATCCCATAAATTGCCATAAACCCGCCTATTACAGCAGATAATGCATAATTCAAATATGAAATACTGACAACTGTTGGTATCATAGTTCCTGAATAAGTAACTGCTTTCGTAGCTGCTTGTCGTAAAGCTTGATTTCTTTTTTCAAACTCGGCAAAGTTCACCTGTTCATGATTGAAAACTTTAACTACTTTACTTCCTTCGACCATTTCTTCAATAAAACCATTTAAACTTCCCATATATTTTTGTTGTTGATTAAAATACTGCTTACTCTTTTTACTACTATAACGAATAAAAATAAACATCATTACCATTGAAGCAATTACAATGATTGATAGATAAGGATTTAAAATAATAATCATCGTAATTGTTCCTACAATCATTATAAAACTTTGAATCAACATTGCAAAACTATTATTTAAAGCTTCTAAAATTGTATCAATATCACTAGTAAATCGACTCATCAACTCACCATGAGTACGCTGATCAAAAAAACTAAGCGGTAAGTTTTGTATCTTATCAAATAAATCTTCACGAATTTCTTTAACGATTTCTTGAGCAGTTTTTACCATTAATTGATTATATAGATGACAAGCCCCGACACCAGTTAAATACATAATTGCCATCGTTATTATTGCTTGTAATAGTCCAGCATTATTACCTGGTAGAATGTAATCGTTAATAACCGGTTTTAATAAATAAGTACCTAAAATATTTGCACCTGCACTAATTAATACTAAAATAGCAATGATTATGAGTGTTCCTATATGTCGAGTTAAATAACTAGCCATTGCTTTTAAAGTTTTCTTTAAATTTTTAGGGCGTGGAGTTCCGTTTATTCTAGCCATATTATTTATCTCCTTCTTGAATTTTACATAAATCTTGATAGATATGATTACGATTTGCTAATTCTTCAGGTGTTCCTATATCATCAATTTTACCATCAGTTAAAATAACAATTTTATCTGCATGGGCAAGTGATGATAATCGCTGTGAAATAATAATTTTAGTTGTCTTAGGCAAATAGTATGCTAATCCATCTGTTAGTTTTCGTTCAGTTGCTGTATCTAATGCACTGGTAGAATCGTCAAGAATTAAAATTTTTGGTTTCTTTAATAATGCACGTGCAATACATAACCTTTGTTTTTGCCCACCAGAAACATTAACTCCACCTTGCCCTAAATCTGTATTGATTCCCTTAGGCAATGCATCGATAAATTCACTGGCACAAGCAATGTCTAAAACTTCATTAAGTTCGTGATCACTAGCATCTGCTTTACCCCATAAAATATTTTCCTTAATCGTTCCAGAAAATAGAGTGTTTTTTTGTAATACCATAGCAATTTCATCTCGAAGATGTTCGATTCCATATGATTTTATATCATGACCATCGATTAATAAATCCCCTGCTGTAATATCATATAATCTAGGAATCAATTGTACTAATGAAGTTTTGGCACTACCTGTTCCCCCGATAATACCAACAGTTTCACCAGGCTCAATTTCCAAATTTATATTATTTAATACATATTCTTTTGCTTTTAAGTCATATTTAAAAGCAACATTTTTAAATATGATTTTTCCCCTCGTAATCTTTATGTCACTTTTTTCATCTTTAATATCTATTTCTTCATCAAAAACTTCTTGAATCCGATATGCCGAAGCTAGAGAACGAGTTAACATCAAGAAAACATTTGAAATCATCATTAAGGAATTTAAGATTTGCATAATATAGCTTAAAAATCCTGTTAATTCACCTACTTGCATATTTCCAACCTGAATCATCCCACCCCCAAACCATAGAATTGCAATAATCGTCGAATACATCACAAATTGAAAACACGGCATATTCATAACTGCATAATGGAATGATTTACGTGAAACTTGTTGATAATTCAAATTAACTTCATTAAATTTAGCTTGTTCGTAATCTTTTCTAACATATGACTTTACAACTCTGATCGCAATTAGATTTTCCTGAACTATCGAATTGACAGAGTCTAAAGCTCTTTGCATTTTCCCATATAAAGGACGAACTTTTGACATAATTATAATTAAGCATGTTGCTAGAACAGGAATAGCTATTAAAAAAACAACAGCTAATTTAGCATTAATTAGTATTGCCATAGTTAGTGCAGTTAACATCATAAAAGGTGCTCTAACTAACGGACGAATCCCATTACAAATAGCGTTTTGTAAAATAGTAACATCACTTGTAAGTCGAGTAACTAACGATGAAGTACTAAAATGATCTGTATTTTTAAACGAAAATTCTTGAATCTTTTGATATTGTGCTTTTCGCAATTCATAGCCAAACCCCTGTCCTGCTTTGGCAGCAGTCTTTGCATACAATAAGCCTAAACCAAGCGACAAAAGCGCACATATAATCATTAATCCCCCTTTGATCAGAATATAATTTCTATCTTTATTTGCTACACCGATATCAATAATATCAGCCATTATCAAAGGAATAATCAACTCAAAAAGAGTTTCTAAAATAACAAACACTGCACTTAAATAAAGATATTTTTTATAGTTTTTAAAATAGCCAAAAAATTGTTTGAACATCTTATTCCTCCTTTAACAAGGCGTCATAAAGGCGCTCTAAGTAATTAATAAATTGTTTTCTTTCTTCCTTGCTAAAATCTCTCAAGGTAATATCTTCACGCTCATCTAGATATGCTTGCCATTTAAGAAAAGTGATTTTTCCTAATTCGGTAAGTTGAATATATACATTTCTCTTATTTTCCTCACTATAATTCCGTTTAATAAAACCATTACTTTCTAATTTGTTTAGCATAATTGAAACTGTAGCAGGCTCAATATCACAACCTTTAGTAATATCTTTTTGTAAACATTCTCTTTTCTGTTCATACAAATATCGTAAAACCTTTGGCTGTCCTGGTGCTAAATTCAGTTCTTTTAAAAAAGGAATATTCTTTTTCCTTTGTGTATGCGCTGTTTTAAATAATAAATAATATAATGAATTAGCCATCTTTCCTCCTATTATTAGCATCCTAACTATTAGTATACTAATCTTATTAATAAAGTCTGTCAAGGTATTTACTAAAATTAAAA
>UMER01017103.1_pt1 | contig 12383 bp, 8 predicted proteins | sample 1964801 | NCBI WGS metagenome assembly UMER01 (sample SAMEA4836025, study PRJEB28245) | human gut metagenome | biome: gut microbiome; material: fecal sample | place: Denmark | collected 2008 | reverse complement strand
ATCCCCATGGGCGGCTATACCAAAATGGTCGCCAACATGCTCGAGGGCGTCGAGGTGCGCTGCGGTATGGAGTACAAGGAGTTGATCGCCGCCGAGCCCGATATCGCCGCCAAGACGATCTACTGCGGCCCCATCGACGCGTTCTACGACTTTAAGCTGGGCACGCTCGAGTACCGCAGCCTGCGCTTTGAGACCGAGACGCTCGACGAGCAGGACCACCAGGGCGTGGCCGTGGTCAACTACACCGAGCGCGAGATTCCCTACACGCGCGTCATCGAGCACAAGCACTTTGAGTTCGGCACCCAGGACAAGACCGTCATCACGCGCGAGTACCCGACCGACTGGAAGCCCGGCGACGAGCCCTACTACCCCATCAACGACGCCAAGAACGAGGCCCTGTACAAGCAGTACGAGGAGCTGGCGGCACAGGAAGGCGACGTGGTCTTCGCCGGTCGCCTGGGCGGCTACAAGTACTACGACATGGACAAGGCCATCGCCGCCGCCTTCGAGCTCGTCCGCAGCGAGCTGGGCGTGGAGCCGGCTGAGGCGTAAACAAGAAGGCCATAAACACACAAGCAGAAGGCCCGGCACAGCTCACATTGCTGTGCCGGGCCTATGTATGGAGCGATCGGAACACATCATTTCCATTTGAAAAAAATGGGCTGCAAGTCATCCCCATGTCTTACAGCCCATGTTTAAAAAATAGCACGGCAGACACATGTGTCCGCTCTGGTTTTCAGACCTTTAAAACCAATGCAAAAATGTAACAACTATACTTCTAACGGCAACAACCAAACTCTGGAGATCAACGTGAACTCAAAGAATATCGCCGTTATCATCCCTTGCTACAACGAAGCACTAACCATCGCCAAAGTAGTAGATGATTTTCACCGCGAACTGCCCGAAGCCACGGTCTACGTATATGACAACAACTCAGCTGACGACACTGCTCAAATAGCGCAGGAGCACGGGGCAACCGTTAAGTTCGAACCCCGCCAGGGCAAGGGCAACGTATGTCGTCAAATGTTCCGTGATATCGAGGCCGATTGTTATCTCATGGTCGATGGAGACGACACCTATCCGGCGAAGTCAGCGCGCGCTTTATGCAAACCCATCCTTGCCGGCGAAGCGGATATGACCGTAGGCGATCGCCTCTCAAACGGCACATATGCCGAGGAGAACAAGCGCGCCTTCCACGGCTTTGGCAATAACCTGGTTCGCAGCATGATTAAATGGATCTATGGCTACAGCTTTGATGACGTCATGACTGGCTACCGCGCCATGAGCAAGCCCTTCGTCAAGACGTTCCCGGTGCTCTCTGAAGGCTTTCAGATTGAGACAGAGCTATCCATCCACGCCGTAGACCATCGCTGGCGCATTAAAGATGTACCCATCGAGTATCGAGACCGTCCAGCCGGTTCGAAGTCCAAGCTCAATACCGTAAGCGACGGCATTCGAGTGATTGCCATGATTGGCACCCTCTTTAAGGACTACCGCCCACTCAAGTTCTTCTCGCTTGTCGCACTCATCTTTGCAGCTATTGGACTCGCTTTAGGCATCCCCATCGTTACGGAGTACTTTGCCACCGGCCTCGTGCCTCGCTTCCCTACCGCGATTCTCGCAGCCGCATTTATGTTCCTGTGCGGATTGTCACTCGCCACAGGCTTCATCTTGGATTCCGTGGCGAAAGTGGAACGTAAGCAGTGGGAGCTAAGAGTGTATGAGGAAACAGAAAGCCGCAATTGAGCTAAATCACACTTAGAGCAGACGGACCATAAAGCGCAAAAACCATGCCCAGCGGGAAATCACAACGCACACGAGTGCGCCGCTGCATTTTATACAAAAGGCCGGGCACACGGCCCGGCCTGCTGTTTAATTGGTGCTCCATGGCGGATTCGAACCGTCGACCTTGGGATTAGAAGTCCCCTGCTCTATCCAACTGAGCTAATGGAGCATAATGTCGCGCGTCCAAGCGGGCACAAGTTCACACGGCGCATAAATTATAACCTACTTGAACTGGTCGTGGTATGCCTTGCAGACCTCGTCCACGGAGCCATCCATACGCAGGTCGCCTTTCTCGATCCATACAGCACGCTGGCAAATACGCTCAACCTGTTCCATGGAGTGAGAAACGAATAAGACCGTAACGTCGCCACTTTCGATAAAGTGCTGAATACGGCGCTCGCACTTCTGCTGGAAAAAGACATCGCCAACAGAAAGCGTCTCATCAACGATCAGAATATCCGGCTCGGTAATCGTAGCGATGGCAAAGGCAATGCGCGCAACCATACCCGAAGAGAAATTCTTCAGGGGCATGTCGACAAAGTCTTTGAGCTCAGCGAACTCGATAATCTTGTCAAAGCTAGCGTCAATAAACTCCTTGGTATATCCAAGCAGCGCACCGTTAAGGTAAATATTCTCACGAGCGGTAAGCTCGGGATCGAAACCAGCGCCAAGCTCAATCAACGGCGCAATATTACCGTGGACCTTAACCTCGCCCTCACTAGGCTCCAAAACGCCAGCGATAATCTTGAGCATCGTAGACTTGCCAGAACCGTTAGTACCAACAAGACCAACGACCTCGCCGCGATGCACATCAAACGAAATATGCTTAAGCGCACGGAATTCCTCAAAGAACAGATCGTGTTTTGCGAGCTTAATAAAGTACTCCTTGAGGTTTGTAAGCGACTCAGACGCCATGTTAAAGATCATGGTGACGTCTTTGACCTCAACAGCAAGAGGCTGCTTGCTGTAATCAATAGCAGATTCAGTCATGAACAGCACTCCTTAGATGTAGAGAATAAACTTGTGCTCGGTTTTGTGGAACACGGTATAGCCAATGGCAAGGGCAAGAACAGCCCAGGCGACACATAGGCCAAACGTAAGCGAAGAAGGCACGGTATTGAACAGGAAGATGTCACGCATAAACTGGAGATAGTTGTACATGGGGTTCACAACCACCAACACCTGAATCCAATGAGCCATATGGCTGATGTAATCGGTGGTCCAGAAGATCGGCGTCAGGTACATCCACGCGGTGATAACAACGGTCCAAAGGTGCATAACATCACGGAAAAAGACCGCCAGCGCCGACAGCATCATGCCCAAACCCATGCAGAAGCACATAAGAAGCAGCAAACACACCGGCAAGAGAATTAAATGCCAACTAGGAACCACATGGAACCAAAGCATAACCAAGGCGACAGCAACCAAAGAGAAGGCGAAGTTAACGAGCGAGAACAGCACCTTCTGCACCGGAAAGACCCAGCGGTGCACCTTAACCTTCTTAAGCAGCGAGGAAGCCCAAATGATGGACATAAGCGCTTGGTTCGTCGACTCGGACATGACAGAAAACGTCACGTTACCGACGATCAGGTAAAGCGGATACATCTCAGGCGTAATGGAGCCATTGCGACCTTGGGCAAAGATTGTCGAAAAAACAATCGACATGACAATCATCATCAACAGAGGATTGAGCACGGACCAAGCTACGCCCAAGACGCTGCGCCGATACTTAATCTTAAAATCCTTGGTAACCAGCTGCCTAAGGATAAATTTATCCTTCTCAAAATCATTTTTAGCGTGAGAGGCCGGCTTAGCCACCGCTTTTTGACTCTCTACGTTGTCAGCCACAAACCAACTCCTTATCTCGCAAAACACAACAGTGGAAAGTATAGCCCTCCCTCGTGTCAGTAAAACCAGCCTATGCAAAACTGGAAAGTACCCATATCAGCTATAGCCAATCAACGAAATTGCTACGAGGCAAGAAAAGAACTGAGCTATTTCTGCTGTGTTTGTACTCCCAACCTATCCATGGCCCCAGTGCCCTGCCGCGAGATTATCATGGTCAAGTTAAGACATGTACCCTGTAAGGAGAACGACATGCCGCGTTTTTCCATCTGCGTTTCATCATATAAAGATGAAAAATATCTGCCCGCTTGCATCGATAGCGTCCTGGCTCAATCGTTTACCGATTTTGAGCTCATCGTAGTTGACGACGGAAGTCCCGACTCCACCGCCTCGATACTTGAGCAATACGCTCAAAAGGACAGCCGTGTCATACCGCTCATCCAAGATACGAACCGCGGGCTTCACATCGGGCGAAAAATTGCCGTTGCAAAAAGCACCGGCGACTACATCATTCTCCTGGATTCAGATGACGAGCTCGGCGACGACTGCCTTGCCAAGTTCGACTCTTATCTCAACGCCACCCCCTGTGATGTCCTTCACTTTGGCATCGATGTCATTAATGCTGGCGTAAGCGACAACGAGGCTTCCAACTTCCAGAACTACATCAATGCACCCGTTGATCCCCTGTTCAATAAAGACATATTTGAAGCCGTCTTCAGTGCACGCAAGGGTTATCTTCAGGACTGGCGCATCACTCAGCGAGTCTATGCGGGGGGCTTCTTCCGCAGAATGTTTGCGGCGATGACCAACGACAGGCTTGAGCGAGCTGAGGACGCATACGAGTCTTTTGTCACACTCGCGAACGCGCGCTCGCAATACACCGCCAACGACATTGTCGGTGTACGCTATTACCTTGGTCGAGGCGTCAATTCCGACTCCTCACTCTCGGTATCGGCCTTCTTCAAAAGCGCTTCCGATTTTCAAGCTAACGTCGATCACATGAGAACATTTGCAGTCGCTTTCGATGCCTTCGACATAAAGAAGACCTGTTCGGATACCGTTGTAAAAATGTACGAGTTGCTTTTCAACGATTGGCTTGTTCGCGTACCAGAAGATCAAAAACTCGATGCTGCCGACGAAGCGGCAAAGGCAATGGGCAAAATGCCCGTTGCCGAAGAGCTCATGCGTCTTTCTCGCGACAGAGCATATGGCCTTCTACAGACAAATAACGCCCCCGCAAATGACATGGCCCTCGATTGGTACGAGCACGCAAAGAAGCTGGCATCAACTGACGCTGCAACTTCTCCACGTTTTATGGCGTTCTACACAGCCGCTCGCGACCATGTTAACGATCTGAGCAACATGGCAAAGCGCAAAAGCTATGAAAACAGAAACATTCGTATCTTCGTCTCGACGCACAAGTCTGTCGAGCTATTTGACAGTTCAATACTCCAGCCAGTGCAAGTTGGCTGCAGCCTTCGTAATGACAGGTTCCCTTGGGCATTCCACGACGATAGGGGCAATAACATTTCGGGCCTCAATCCCATGTACTGCGAACTAACAACCCAGTATTGGGCTTGGAAAAACACCTCGAGCGAGTATGTCGGTTTTTGCCATTACCGACGCTATTTTGATTTCTCGGGCATGCGCCACGATGAGAACATCTACGGCGAGATCATGGACGATTTCATCGATGCGGCATCTCAAAAGAAATACGCATTGGACGACAAGAGTATCGAGAAGTTTGTGACTCAGTACGACGTCATCACCACCGAGCGCAAGGACATTCGCACCTATGCTGGACGAAATGCCACTCTGCGCTCTCAATACGATGCCGCGGATAAACTATTCGTTAAAGACCTGGACAAGATCGTTTCCATCCTCAAAAAGCAGCATCCGGAATATGGGCAGGACGCCGACAAGTTCCTCAGTGGCCACATGGGGCGCTTCTGCAACATGTTTATTATGAAGCGTGAGATTTTTAACGATTACTGCGCATGGCTCTTCCCCCTGCTAGAAGAGTTCGTTTCCACTACCGATATGTCTCGTTATTCAAAAGAAGGCGTACGTACTCCCGGGCATCTTGCCGAGAGGCTACTTAATATCTACCTCATTCATCATGAACGCATAGGAGCAGGCTGGAAGATGGCCGAGCTGCAGTGTGTTCACTTTAGAAGACCGGATCGCCGCGCGTCGTTTACGGCTCCTTACGGAAAAACAAACAGCAAGCAGATTATCCCGGTCGTTTTCGCCGCAGACAATAACTATGTCCCCATGCTTACCACCACGATTTATTCCACGCTACTCAATGCCTCCAAAGAGTACTTCTACGATGTGGTTGTTCTCCATAGGGATATTGCTGGAGATAATCAATCGACCATGCAGCGCTTCTTTGGACAGTTTGACAACATGTCGTTGCGTTTTTGCGATGTAAGCGAACACGTGCTTCGCCATGATTTGAGCACCAACAACCCTCATATCAGCGTTGAAACGTATTACCGCTTCTTGATTCAAGAGATTTTGCCTGACTACGACAAGGTTCTATACCTTGATAGCGATCTGATTGTCCAGGGTGATATTTCTGAGCTCTATGGCGTGAATTTGGGCGATAACCTCCTCGCTGCTGCCCATGATATCGATTTTTTGGGCAACCTTAACATGAAAAATGGCAAGCGGCTTGCCTACGCCAAAAAGGTCTTGGGCATGAAAAACCCCTACGATTACTTTCAGGCAGGCGTTCTTGTACTCAATACCGCCGAGATGCGCAAGCTCTATTCAATTGAGTCGTGGCTCGATTACGCTTCCGATGATTGCTTTATCTACAACGATCAAGATGTTCTGAACGCGCACTGCGAAGGTCGCGTAACTTGGCTCGACTACGACTGGAACGTCATGATCGACTGCAACAATCGCATTGCAAACGTCTTCTCTTTTGCACCTGCTTCTGCATTTGACGCCTTCAACGATTCACGCAATCACGAGAAAATAATTCACTATGCAGGATTCGAAAAGCCTTGGAAATTCTCCTCGTGTGATCGCAACATTGCCTATTGGACCTATGCTCGCGAGACTCCCTTTTACGAATCCCTTATGAGCATGTTGGCGGGACCGGAACGAACGACTTCTTCCTCCCCTCTCACAATGCACGAACATGCGATATCACCCGAAAATCCGCTTCGCAAATTCATCGACCCCATCGCACCGGTTGGTAGCGCGAGGCGAGAGATGATGAAATCTGCAGTGAGGGCCGTTAGGAAAAAGAAGTAGGCCATCGAAATCTTGCAAGCAACAATAGAGTTGCACATTAATGGACCCTGTTCCTTCCAAAAACCAACCGGAAGGAACAGGGTCCATCTCCTGTTCTTTTTTTCACACCCAGCCTCAAGATCAGCAGCGGTACGTTTTATGAACGCCAACTGAACCAAATTACGGTGTGCTTACAGCCTTAGACTTTTGCAATTCGCTTTTTTTGACAGAGATTCTTAAGGAACTCCAGCACAATTGCAAACAAAAGAGAGAGCGCAAAGACTACGAACGGGCGAATCGCCGCATACCAAAAAATGTTATGCAGAACATAGACATCCAAAGCCCAAATAAACACCATATGTACGGCGTAAACATCAAAACTAAGGGAAGACAGTTTAGAAATTACAGCCATGAACGGATACTTATCAGATTGGAAAAGCGGTTCTAAAGATCTAAACAACATGAAAAGCGAGACCGAATACACCAAAACCGGAAGGTGTAGGTAATTATTGTAAAAATTATCGTAATCCGAATACGCCCCGGACAGCACCGTGTGCGGTACGTTGGTCTTAATTGTCATAAGTGCCATAAAAACAACGGAGCAAATCGCGACGATCAGCAAAACGGGACGCATTCTCTCGGCACGGTCTTCAAAAGGGGAATACGTAACGATGTAGTAGCCAATTAAGTAGTACATTATCGCACCCGTCAAATAGGGTACGGCAAACACTGAGAATAGATCATGGTTTGATACAAAACGATTTGCAAAAGGAATTACCGCATTAGAGGCGACGCAGAGGCAGATTGCATACCCCAACAAACGCTTATTCGACGCAAAACAAGCCAATAGCGGTGTAATCAAATACAGAATCAAAATCGAATACATAAACCAATAAACGTCGCAAATTTGATTGGTTAGAAACAGATTGATGAACTCGAATAGAGAGAAGGATCTAGACGGAAGACCAAGTGGGACCGGGACAAGGCAGCTAAGGACGTAAATAAATAAACTAAAACCAACGAGCGTCATCAGAACACGCTTAAGCCTCTTTTGGAAAAAAACTCTAGTAGAGTACCGAGAGCGGTATCCGATTAGATTTGCTCCGCTAATCATAAAGAAGGCTGGTACGGCAAACATAAACAATGACTGCAGTACAACCGAAACAAACCACTGCACATCACCTTGGTTAACGTATACAACCGTCGTGCAGTGGAGAACAACAACGGCAAAACAGGAAAGGACATTGAGAACGTCCATATAGTGGCGGCGTACTGTCATTAGAGAACCTTAAACTCGTTATTTGATCAGATACAGTCTCATTGATCCCGACGATAGTATCGGTTCAAAACCAGGAGTCTCGTCGTTTATTTCAGTAATTCCCTTCCATTCTTTTTTCTTGTATTGAAGATCGCGAGAATAGCGTACATGCTTGTCCTCCGTTGTATAGTCGCTACGATCAAGCAGGAGAACATACTTTGCCCCAATGTTTTCAACGGCATCTTTCACTGTAGAATCAGTTGAGATATTACAAAGACATTCGCGAATAGCGTGACTGTCCTCAGATTCTGCCGAACCGAGCTTGGCATGATAGTACAGATTCAGACCGTCGACAGACCAAGCAAATGAGCTGCCATCAACAGGAAGATTAATTATGAGGCTGCCTTTTGGAACAACTTCCTTGACTTGTTGAATATAATCCCGTTCGGCAGCAGTGTAAGCTTGGACACGGTAGCGCGAATAGCCATTATAGAGATCGTAAGAAGTAAGCGTGAAAGCATTGGTCAAATCACCTCTAGAATGATCTTCCCACGCGTACGCATAATTGAATGGATAGCAATTAAGGAAAAAGAACAGTAGGGATATCAGCGCTGCAGATAGATTGAAGCCAAAGTTTCCTGAAAAAAACTTTAGATGCCTAATGGCGCTGCATATAACTAGGGCAACACAGTGCAAACCAAAATACAGAAGCGGTACAAGCGAGATCACAACCATAGCGGCAACTCGCTCGGGATCCGTGTACCAAAAACCTGAAAAAAACGAACGGGCTTCAGGTGAAAAGGCCCCGGCGCCGATATATATCAGCAATATGATGGCGATACTGAAGAAAATCCATTGTTGTTCTTTTTCACGGATAACAACATAGATAGCACCTATTACAAATAGTGGAAATAGGATGACCTGAGGAATCCCAAAGAAGAAAGAGCCACTAACGATTGACTGAAGAATACACTCAAGCGACATGCCCCATTCCCAGGTGAAAGAAACGATTCCCCGCATAAACGGAAGATTATAGACAATCACCCATAATAGTGCACAGAGAATGCAAAAGATCGCCTGAGCGCATCTAGTTCTAAGAATCGAACTATTTGAGTATGTCTTCGCACACCTAGACATAATCCCGAGCGGAATGATCCTCAGCAAAATAAATGGTGCAATCAAAAGACAGGTGAAGATGGCAGCATTTGGATGAACACCAGCTACGCCAACAAGTGCCAAGACAAAAGAGTAGAACCTTGCCCCGAAAAAGTAAAAACGCTCACCAAAAGAGAGAGAGCGAACTAAGAAGGCAACAGCAGCGGGCACCAAACAAAATGCGGCAATATTCGGAAACGGGCCATGAACGGCAAGCATACGCATAGGAAATGCAACAGAGGCAAAAGAAGAGATCGCAACGATAATGGGAGACACTTTGGTGTTCTCACAGATAGAATCTAAAAATGCCAAGATACCTAACGGATATGCAAACGCTATAAAACAAAAAATAGAAGCATTTTCCGCCACGGATGTTTGTATCCCCGTGAGGGAAACAAGCAGAGCCGCAGGTATATGCCAGACAATCGGATAATACGACCCGCTGCCCAAGAAAGCAGAAGGAGAGACAGCCGGATCGTAAAACGTCACACTTATTGTTGAGAAATTGCCCGAATCGGCGATCGATTTAATCCAGGCGAGATGCGATAGGTTGTCATCGTACTGAATGAAGGAAGATAAACCGTCGATATTACTCAAAAACAATGCGGCAACGAGAGTAGCGCCAACAGCTGCGCATATCCCCACCGCCGGCCATGTCAGTCGACTGACATTAGAAAAACCATCGTCTGATAGATGCGCCCTTGAGTTAATCAAACGGATGGGAAGGGCAAGAAAAACGGTAAAACAAATCGTCAGCAAGACAAAAAATGCCACCCCAGTAAGGCCCAAACCCGTTCCGATAACGCCTGCAACCAGAAAAAAGAATGCCGACAGTGCCGGAGCAAAGCAGACGAATTGAGGGTTAACCTTTTTGAAGCCAAGCCGTAAAAACAGGGTTCCCGGGAAAAACAAAATGAACGCGATGACCAAAACAGAAGCAGCAAATATCCGCATTAATAACCTCTCGTTAAAAGTGCCGCTGGTTAATCGAATGCTAAAGAGCAGCGTACCGGCAAATGAAGCAACCGAATTGAAAACAGTCTAAAGCCTCACATTGCTTACGGATTTCATCCACTCCACAATCAAGGTAACAAAAAAGAGCGCTTATTGTATTGAAAACCTCATAATTGAGTTCAAAAGGCTAAACCTTGGCTCCTTAGCGCAACTTCCTGAATAAGTCCCCCCCCCTCATTCTTGCGAAACATCGCAATCCTGGTCGTATTCAAAAAATCACGCAAACCAGAACGGCAATCACATATAAGAAAACAATAATTGCTGGAGACTGGAATCTCAGCAAACGATCGCGCGAATTTTTATGTTGTAAGAGGGAAGGCCGCGCCAGCGCCCCTTGCGCCTTAGGCCACTCCGCCACACCGTGGCGGTCAAGGACCTCCCCTATGACCTCGTGCGCGACCAGCCTGACAGCCCCGAGTCTCTCCCCTCGAGCGGTTCCGGAGCCGCCCTCGGGCAGCACCCCTCCAGCATGTCGCACGCCGCGTGGAACATCCTCAAGATGTCTCGGGGCACTTTATCGCATAAGCGTCTTGAGATACTCCCCCAGCTCTTCCTCCCAGTCGGGCATGCGGAAGCCGGCGGCCTCGAGCTTGGACAGGTCAAGCGCGGAGTGGACCGGGCGCGGGGCTACGCGGCCGGAGGCCTCGGCGTAGTAGTCGGCGGTGTCGACCGGTACGACCCTGTCCCCGTTGCCGTTGGCGGCCTCGAAGACGGCGCGGGCGATCTCGGCCCAGGACTTGACCGCACCTGAGCCGGTGCAGTCGTAGGTGCCGAAGGGGGCGTGCGTCCCCAGCACGTGGAAGATGGCCTCGGCCATGTCGCGCGTGAAGGTCAGGCGTCCCAGCTGGTCGTCCACGACGGTGACCTGCTCGAGCCCGTCCTCGGGATCGGCGACGCGATCGGACAGGCACTTCATCGTCTTGACGAAGTTGTGCCCCTCGCCGATGACCCAGGAGCTGCGCATGATGTAGTGGCGCGGGCACCCGGCAACGGCGATGTCGCCGGCGGCCTTGGTCTGGCCGTAGACGGACAGCGGGGAGAGGGGCTCCTCCTCGGTGTGGACCTCGGCCGTGCCGTCGAAGACGTAGTCGCTGGACACGTGGACCAGGGTGATCCCGTGCCCGGCGCAGGTGCGGGCGAGCAGCGCCGGGCCGGCGGCGTTGGCCTTCCAGGCGGCCACGCGGCCCTCGGGGGTCTCGGCCCTGTCGACCGCCGTGTAGGCGCCGCAGTTGATCACGGTGCCGTAGAGCGACCAGTCGTACTGTGCGTAGGCCTCCGGGTCGGACATGTCGAAGGTGTCGATGTCGCAGAAGTCGAAGTCCTTCGCCGCGCCGCGCTCCTCGGCCAGCGCGCGGACCGCGTGGCCCAGCTGGCCGTTGCAGCCGGTGACGAGGGTGCGCCTGGGCGCCATGGGGACGACGTCCTTCAGCATCGGGTGGTTGAGGTCGGCCTCGGAGACGGTGGCCTGGTCCAGCGGGATGGGCCACTCGATGGCGAGCTCCGGGTCGGCGAGGTTCACGAAGGTGTAGGTCCTCTTGAGCTCCAGCGACCAGTGGGCGTCCACCAGGTAGGTGTAGACGGCGCCGTCCTCCAGGGCCTGGAAGGAGTTGCCAACGCCGCGCGGGACGTAGATGGCCCTGCTCGGGTCCAGGGTGCAGGTGAAGACCTTCCCGTAGGTGGCGCTGCCCTCGCGCAGGTCCACCCAGGCGCCGAAGACCGAGCCGCGCGCCACGGAGATGAACTTGTCCCAGGGCTCGGCGTGGATGCCGCGGGTGACGCCCCTCTTCTCGTTGTAGGAGACGTTGTTCTGGACGACGCGGAGGTCCGGGATGCCCAGGGCGGTCATCTTGGCGCGCTGCCAGTTCTCCTTGAACCAGCCGCGCGAGTCGCCGTGGACGGCGAGGTCGACGACCTTGAGGCCCCCGATGCCGGTCTCGGTGACGGAGAGGTCCTTCTCGAATGCGATGTCTGCCATATCTCTCTTCCCTCTCCTATTGTCCCTGTGCGCGGTAGCGGGCCTCGGTGGCCTCCTTGGCCGGGCGCCACCAGGACTCGTTGGTGACGTACCAGTCGATGGTGG
>UMER01010601.1_pt1 | contig 12451 bp, 6 predicted proteins | sample 1964801 | NCBI WGS metagenome assembly UMER01 (sample SAMEA4836025, study PRJEB28245) | human gut metagenome | biome: gut microbiome; material: fecal sample | place: Denmark | collected 2008 | reverse complement strand
TTACCTGCGAAGTAACGGAAAAAATCATATAATCAACAGTTATGTGAAAGGGAATGAAAATGAGAGATTATTCACTTTTTTATTTTTTAAATTTATAAATTTAAAGTTTTCAATTATGAACAAGAAGTTTCTAAGTGTGATCCTGTTCAGTGCCTTAATGGTTGGTACTGCAGGAACTTTCACGTCTTGTAAGGACTATGATGATGACATCGACAACTTACAAGAACAGATTACCTCTAACAAAGATGCTATTGCTGCTTTAGAGAGTCAAATCAAAAGCGGCGAATGGGTGTCCGGCGTGACATCTACTGACAATGGTATTGTCGTTACTTTGGGTAATGGAACCAGCTACACTATCACCAATGGTGAAGCAGGTAAAGACGGTGTGACTCCGAAAATTGCAGTGAACAATGACAAAATCCAAGTAAGCTATGACAATGGCACTACTTGGACTGACCTTATTTCACTGGAAGACTTGAAGGGTGAAGCAGGTGATGCTGCTGAGACTCCGATTTTCTCTGTAGGAGAAGACGGCCACATCTATGTACAATATGGCAAGGATGGCGAGAAGCAAGACTTGGGTGTTTCTACAGGTGGCATCTACTATGTAGAAGATGGTGCTAAGTTGACTATCCATATCCCGAATAAAGAAGGTGTTTACGAAGATATCGTATTGCCGAGAGCTGCTGCTATTTCCAGCATTAAAGCTGTTACTGTAAAAGAAACAGATGATAAAGCTACAATTGCTGAAGGTGCAACTGTTAATTTGGTATATGGTGTAGCTGCAGATAAAGGTGAATACTTTGATGGTACTCCGTTTGCTAAAGGTGACATCTTGTTGCCTACTAAAGAAGCTAATGGCGTACTTAACGCTCAAGTAAATCCAACAATTGCAGATGCAACGGTTTATAAATTCCAATTGGTTGACTCTAAAGGATTCTCTATCTTTAATTTGAACGCAGCTGTTCCCAATATGACAGAGAATGCTTTGACTACTAAGGCTCCTACTGCTAATAAGGGTATCTATGATATGGCTATTTCTTTTGCAGCTGGTGTTACTACTGAGGAAATCAATAAGGTTAAAGGTCAAGCTTTTGCTATTGCAACAAAAGATGCTTATGACAACGAAGTACTGTCTGCTTATGATGTAACGGCTACTGCAACAAAGGTTGGTACCTCTAGTTTGACAGTTAAAAAAGCAACAGTAGAAGCAGAAATTAATCAAGATTTTGACTTGAGTGCCTGCGTTGATATGGAGAATGTCATTGATGTGAAATATTTCATCGATACAGACCAGACAGCTGCTGCTGATGCTGCTAAGGCTAAGATTACAGGAACTAATATTAAGGGCGAAGTTGCTGGTAAGACAGTTGTAGTGAGTGTTAAGTATTTGACTGCTACAGGTAAAGTTGACCCTACTGCTACTAAGAAGATTTCCGTTAAGTTTATCAATCCTGCTATTGAAAATGCCTTTACTCAAGAATTGGTATTGAAAGCCGATAATAGTAAGAATGTATTGGTATTCGATTTAACTAGCTTGTTTGATAATACTACTACTGATCTTAGCTCTTATAAGATTGAGGTTGGTTATGCCAAATTTACTGTAGATGTCAAGGATGCTAATGGCACAGTGGTATTTGCAAAGGGTACTGAAGCGAAAGCTATAACAACGGGCAAAATTGTATCTGGCAATGCTACGGAAAAACCAAACGGTTATTACAAGCACACTTTGACTTACTCAGTAAATAATACAAAGGTGGTCCCTGGAACCTACGAAGCCGAAGTAACTTATGGTTCAAGCCCGAAGAATACAGTTAAGCTGACTTTGATTGTAAAAGAAGATGCTACTTCTTATGATTTCAAACCGCTGCCTCTGTACTTCAATGGTAACGCTGCTGTAGCTTATGGTACTCCTGTTAATGATAAGATCAATTACAACTTGAAGGGGCTGTTTGGTGTAGAAGACTGGACAAATGTTACATTCTCAGAAACAGTTCCTGCAGAGTATGAAAAAGACGGTGTTAAATGGACTGCTAATAAGTGGATTGTTGATGCTGAAGCTGCCAATTCCGGCGACATCATTGTAGATAAGGTGGCTGCTAAAACCGGCGATAAGACTGGTAACTTCGGTGGTGCTTACGAACCTCGTTCATTGAAGGCTATTTACACTCCGTATGGTAATACTTACTTGACAGTTGTAGAATATGACTTTACCTTGACCATTAAGTCTGCTGTATTCGAAGGTACACTTGATTATGTGAAGTATGATACAAAAGCCAAGAAGTATGTGGCAGGTACTCCTAAAGAAATTTCAGTTGCTGACGAAGAAGCAAAAATAACTTTGAAGGGAGATGAAATCCGTGGTGTTACTAAGACTAATGTAGAATATCTCGGAAATAGCGAAGCTGACAAATTTACTAAAGCTGGTGTAGAAACTGTTTCTATAGCTTTGGATGACACAGCTAAGAAGTATTTGAACATAAGTGCAGCTGATTTCACAAATGAGATTACACTCACTCCAATTGCCGATGTTACTGCTCCTGCTACTACACTGACTTGCAACATCGTAGTAAGTGTTGTTGACGAATGGGGTAAGACTAAGACTGTCAATGTACCTGTAGTACTGAAATAAGCCGAAACAAGTTACTTCTCTTAATTTGAGGAGTCCTTGATACAATATGAATAGGAGGAAAACAATAAAACGTTTTCCTCCTATTTTGATTTTAATAAATCCACTCTGAAATTTATTTTCCATCACTTTGCTTCCACACTTCCACCCATCTCCTGCATCCCCCTATCCATCGGCATTTACCCCGCTGTGGAAGCAACCAAAAAAGGTGGAAGCAAAATTTGCTTCCACCTACTCAAAACGCTATAGTTTTACCGTAACCTACTCGTCTCTACCATAATACCCCGTGCAAGGTACATAAATCGGTTGGTTCAGTTTTCCTGCATTCTCGAGCTTGCCTTCGCTACGAAGCAGGCGAATATGAAGCTGTGCAGTAGAGCGCATCATTCCGCAGAGGCTCTGAAAATCACTGCGCGTAAGGAACTGATGCGTAGAGAAGTAGCTCGTCAGCCGCCTGTCAATCTCCTTGTCACTCAGCTTTTGGGAATGCTCATTCAGTCCCAGCGGTTTAGCTTTGATAGCGCCTATCTCATTCTTCAGCACCTGGTCGGCACGAAACTTGATGCCCTTCAGCTTAATCTTGGTGGTTTTACGTTTGGTCGCGGCAGTCACCGGTTCCGTGCTCGTCAGTACGGGATAAAAATAGCCGATACCGTCCAGATGTACCTGCCGCCCCTCGGCGAGGTCTTCCCCCATGACGTGCGACAAGGCATCCAGTACCGCCGAGACATCAGTCTCCGTCAACGAGCTGCGTTCCTGAATTCTGCGACGCAGTTCGTCGGTAGTGGTAGAGCCGTTCAAGCGGATGCGCGGATGAAGTATCTTTTCTTCCCGCTGTTTGTCTTTAGGTTCCGGGAGCTCATACCAATCGAATAAAATTGCCATAGTTCAATGTCTTTTAAGTTGTTGTACAATACGTTCGCGCCCTATGCGGAATAGGTGCGGGTTACGTACTTCATCCGTAAAAGCTTTGGGAAGAGAAACGCCTAACGGCCATGAACAGCTCTGCTTACGGTCGTCAAGCAATTGCTTCATGGCCGTAAGCAGAGCTGTTCATGGTCGTTAGGCGTCATCTATTCCCTATACAAAAGTAGACAAACAAAGGGAGAAAAGCAAAGGAATGCCTATGTTTAAAAAAAGAAATCCAAAGGTTTCCGACACCACGCTGTATAGTTTGTGGAAGCAGGCATTTATTTAATAATTATTCTGCTGAATACTTGTTTTCCGCCTCCTGATGTCGTATCTTTACGAGAATTATATTTACCCAAACAAGCTGACAAACAGAATGAAAATTACCTTGATTAGAGCAGAAAAAGAGAGCGGAAAGGAAGCCCTCAGCACCCTGGAAACGGATGCACTGATTAAAAAACTAAAAACCGAAACCAAAGCCGGACATGTATCGACCCTCCGGGCCATCCTTCCTCAACTGGAGGGCACTTGCGCCCAATACGAACATATAGACAAGCTGCCCCGCATCTATCCCGCCGTGGAATATAGCCGTACACAAGAGGGGGAACGACGGATGAAGAACTATAACGGACTCGTACAACTGGAAATAAACCGTCTGTCGGGCATTGCCGAAGCGGAATATGTAAAGCAACAAGCCGCCCTGCTACCACAGACCTTTGCCGCTTTCTGCGGTTCCAGCGGACGGAGTGCCAAGATATGGGTATTGTTTGCCCTGCCCGACGGCACGACGCCGAAGCGGGAGAGCGATGCCACCTTGTTTCATGCCCACGCCTACCGTATGGCGGTGAAGTGCTACCAGCCCTTGCTGCCGTTTGCCATTACATTGAAAGAACCTTCCCTTACACAGAGTTGCCGCATGACTCTGGATGGATATCCTTACTACAATCCTGCCGCTGTGCCTTTCTGCTTGGAACAACCCCTCGGCATGCCCGAGGAAGAGAACTTCCGGCAACGAAAACTCGCAGAAAAGAATCCGCTGTTGCGGCTGCATCCGGACAGTAAAGCCTCGGACACCTTTGCCGTACTCTTCGAGTCGGCCCTTGACCGTGCATTCCGCGGATTGGGCGGCTGGAAACGGGACGGGGATTTACGGATACTGCTGGTGCCTCTGGCCGAACATTGTTTCAAGGCAGGCATTCCCGAAGAGGAAGTAGTCCGCCAGACATTGATGCACTATTACCGGGAAACGGATGAATTCATTGTCCGTCAAACGATTCATAACCTATATCAAGAGCTTAAAGGCTTCGGGAAAAAGAGCAGTCTGACGCAAGAGCAGGAGAGCGTTTTCCGGCTGGAAGAGTTTATGGGCCGCCGGTATGAGTTCCGCTACAACACCGTTCTGGATGATTTGGAATACCGTCAGCGCGACTCCGTCCATTTCTATTTCAAGCCTGCTGACCAGCGTGCCCGCAGTACGGTCTCCATGAATGCCCTGAAGGAGGGTATCCGCGTATGGGACCGCGACATCAACCGTTTCCTTACTTCAGACTACGTGCCACTCTATAATCCCGTCGAAGAATACCTTTACGACACCGGCCGCTGGGATGGGAAAGACCGCATCCGGGCATTGGCCGACCTCGTCCCGTGCCACAATCCTCATTGGCGGGAGCTGTTCTACCGCTGGTTCCTGGGCATGGTGGCACACTGGCGTGGAATGGACCGGCAACACGGAAACAATACTTCTCCTCTGCTTGTCGGTTCTCAAGGGTTCCGGAAATCCACCTTTTGCCGCATTTTGCTGCCACCGGAGCTGCGTTTCGGCTATACGGACAGCATCGACTTCAAGAGCAGGCAGGAAGCAGAACGCAGTCTGGGACGCTTTCTGCTCGTCAACATTGACGAGTTCGATCAAATCAACATCAACCAGCAGGGCTTCCTGAAGCATCTGCTGCAGAAACCGGCTGCCAACCTGCGCAAACCCTACGGCAGCACCATCCGTGAGATGCGGCGGTATGCCTCCTTCATAGGCACCAGCAATCAGAAGGACTTGTTGTCCGACCCCAGTGGCAGCCGCCGTTTCATCTGCATTGAGGTCACCGGTCCCATTGATACGAATGTCACCATCAACTACCGTCAGCTCTATGCGCAGGCTCTGAATGCCGTAGCCAAAGGTGAGCGCTACTGGCTGGATGATGCCGACGAAGCCATCTTGAAGCGGACGAACCGGGAATTTGAACAGCTCACCCCACTGGAACAACTCTTCCACAGCCATTTCCGTGCGGCAGAAGAGGATGAGGAGGGGCAATGGATGATGCCCATGCAGATTATTTCCGCCTTGCAGACAAAGACGCGTGACCGTCTGGCTATCAATAAGGTGGCCGTATTCGGGCGGACGCTCAAGAAGCTTGAAATACCGAACAAGAAGTCAAGGCAGGGGACGCTGTACCATGTAATGCCGCTGGATTAAATGCTCTGCAGTAACCCCGCACAAGCATCTTCCAGAATGTCCAGCACATACTCAAAACCTTCGGAACCGCCGTAATAGGGGTCCGGTACATGGTCGGCATGGGTAAACTTTGTACAGTATTCCGTCATGCGGTGTATCTTGCTCCATTCGGCGGTTGAAGGGGCACGATCTTTCAGGTCGTCGATGTTGCGGTCGTCCATACCGATAATCAGGTCGAAGTTGTAAAAATCCTCGGTACGTACGGGTCGCGAAAGATGCGTCAGATTGTATCCACGGCGGGCGGCATGGGCACGCATCCGGCTGTCCGGCAGTTCGCCCTGGTGATAGGACAGAATGCCTGCAGAATCGATTAAAAACTCATCCGCACGTCCGGCTTCTTCTACCAGATGCTTCATGACTCCCTCTGCCGAGGAGGAACGGCAAATGTTGCCGAGGCAAACGAAAAGTATCTTCTTCATATTTCTTTAGTTACGAGTTATTTACATCGGGTCTACATCATAATACACTATCAGCGACTTGAAGCGGTCTTCCGCCACCATCTCCTTTTGCACCTGGACGAGCAGTTCGCGGGCACGGGCCATCGGGGCATTGGTTTCTATCTTCAAGACAATCTTTCGGATGAACAGGGTCTGTACGCGTGCTACGGGCGGCTTGTCCGGTCCCAGCACACGGTTGCCAAAGACGGTGCGGAGCTTGGCGGCCATAGTCTGTGCCATGAGGTCGAGCAGGGTCTCGTTCCGGTTCTTCAGGTAGACATACACCAGGCGGTAGTAGGGCGGGTAGTGGAACATCTGGCGTTCGGCAAGCTGCCCGCCTACCATGGCTTCGTAGTCGTTGGCAATGACTTGCGGGATGATGGGATGGTCGATGCTTTTGGTTTGTAGCACCACCCTGCCGCGCTTGTTCTTCCGTCCGGCGCGTCCGGCAACCTGCGCCATCAGCTGGAAGGCGCGCTCGTAGGCGCGGAAGTCGGGATAGTTCAGCATGGTGTCGGCATTGAGTATGCCCACAATGCTGACGTGGTCGAAGTCCAGACCCTTGGACACCATTTGCGTGCCTATCAGGATGTCCGTCTTGCCTTGCTGGAAATCGGAGATGATGCGCTCGTAGGCGGTACGGGTGCGGGTGGTGTCCAAGTCCATACGGGCTACGCGGGCGTCGGGGAAGAGGGCTTTGATGTCATCTTCTATTTTTTCCGTGCCGAAGCCGCGGTTGCGCAGGTCAGTGCCCTCGCAGGCGGGGCAGATGCGGGGCAGTTGGTAGGTGTAGCCACAGTAGTGGCAGGTCAGTTGGTTCAGCCCCTTATGGTAGGTGAGGCTGACGTCGCAGTTCTTGCACTTGGGTACCCAGCCGCAGGTGTTGCACTCTATCATGGGGGCGAAGCCGCGGCGGTTCTGGAAGAGGATGACTTGTTCTTTTTGTTCCAGCGCCTCGCGGATATATTGTAGGAGCAGTGGGGAGAACGGACCGTTCATCTTCTTCTTGCGGTGCAGCTCCTTGATGTCTACGGGGATAATCTCCGGCAGTTGTATCTCTTTATAGCGTTCTTTCAGTTCCACAAGGCCATACTTGCCGGATGTGGCATTGTGCCAAGTCTCTACAGAAGGGGTTGCCGTACCCAACAGAGTTTTGGCGCCGTACATGGAGGCGAGTACAATGGCTGCATTGCGGGCATGATAGCGGGGGGCGGGGTCTTGCTGCTTGTAAGTGTTTTCGTGCTCCTCGTCCACAATCACAAGACCGAGGTTGCGGAAAGGAAGGAAAACGGAGGAGCGGACGCCGAGAATAATGTCATAGTCTGCTTCCGACAGCTGCTTCTGCCAGATTTCCACCCGTTCGGCATCGGGGAACTTGGAGTGATAGATGCCCAGTCGGGAGCCGAATACGCGTTGCAGGCGCTCTGTGATTTGTGCAGTGAGAGCTATTTCGGGCAGGAGATAGAGCACCTGCTTTCCTTGCCGGATGGTTTCTTCTATCAGATGAATATAGACTTCGGTCTTGCCGCTTGCCGTGACACCATGTAGCAGGCAGACGTTCTTGCTTTGAAAATTCTCTAAGATGGAGTGATAAGCGCGTTGCTGGTGCTCGTTCAGCGGGTTGACGGGGATGACTTCTTTGAGGAGTGCTTTGTCTATGCGACCTATTTCCTGCTGGTAGACTTCGAATACACCACGGTCCACAAGACCGTTGAATACGGCAGGGGTGGTGGAGGTGCGTTGCAGCAGTTCGGCTTTGGAGACTTCTTTTATATCTCGTCCGCTGAGGTAGCCGGAGAGTTCCAGATATTTCATCAGCAGGTCCAGTTGCTTGGGGGCACGGCGCTGCAACTCGTCGAAGAAGATGTGCAGGCGGTGTTCGTTGCGGGCGGCGGCGGTGAGGCGTACACGGGTTTCGGTCTTAGGCTTATAGGTACGGCGCAATTCTTCCTTTACGAAGATGGCCTCTTTGTCGAGCAGTGACTTGATGACAGAAAGTATGTTCTTGATGCCGGTCTCCTTCTCCAGTTTCGTCACGCATTGCTCCGGGGCGGCAGAGAGCATATCCAGTATCTTCTGTTCCTTCTCCGGCAGGCAGACATCGGATTCGAAATCGGGGTTGTACTCTACGATTGTTTCGCTTTCCAGCTTCAAGCCAGAGGGTAAGGCAGCTTTGTAGACGTCTCCTTGCGTGCAGAGATAGTAATCGGAGAGCCATTCCCAGAACTTGAACTGCCGCGGAAGCAGTATCGGGCGGGCATCCAGCAAAGCGGACACTTCCTTTACTTCGTATTCGGTGGGGGCACAATAGTGCACGTTGCGCACGATGGCTGTATAGTATTTCTTCCGTCCGAATGGCACTACCACCCGGCAACCGGTCTGCACTTCATCTGCCCATTCGTCGGGCAGGGAGTAGGTGAAGCAGCTGTGCAAAGGCAAAGGCAATATGACGTCGGCAAATTTTTTCATCGTGGGGACAAAGATAGTGGAAAGTGGAGGGAGAATGAAATGAACGGGGTCATTTTTTATGCTGAGGAGAGGAGGAGGCTGTTGTGGATTTGGATGAAGATAAGGGAGAGGTATTGCAGATTTTATGGGTAGGATGGGTGTAGAAGTATGGGGAAACTGGCATCAGTGTTTTATAAAATTTGTTCGATGTATTAAAATAAGAATGAGTGAGTTGCAGTAAAACTATAGCGTTTTGAGTAGGTGGAAGCAAAATTTGCTTCCACCTTTGGAGGATGCTTCCACAGCGGGGCAAATGCCGATGGATAGAGGGATGCAGGAGGTGGGTGGAAGTGTGGAAGCAAAGTGAGGAGAAAAAAGTTTCTAGAAAAAAAGGAGGATGTTCTATGGGAACATCCTCCTTTTGATTTTATAATTGTCTATTCAGACAATTTTCTACTACTCAGATTATCTAGTAGCTTGTTTACGTGTGATAGTTACGTTGTATGCATACTCACTAGTACCCCAGTCGTGAACGAACTGCAGAACCACATTTACTGTATGAGTAAACTCAGTACCTGTCGGGAGTGCAATACAAGTCAGCTTACCAGTTGTAGGATCTACCTTGAAGTATTCATCTTTGTCTGTTCCGTTAGACATAATGTAGCGGAGACCAGTTTTAACAGACTTCTTGTACAAAGCAGCACGAGCAGTGACTTCTTCGGCATTGAATGTAGTTCCATTGAATTTAACAACTGTCTCACCTGCATAGTCTTTCAATATCAGATTCTTCCAGAAGTCTTCAGCCTTAGTCTTAGTGCCAGCTACAGAATTTTCAATCAATTGCTTCAAAGTAATTTCTGTATCCTTGGCCAAGTTCGGATCGTTGAATGCTTTCAGTGCAGCACCACCGGTGAAATCTGCTATCGGACGAGCTACAGTCCATAATTCTTCTGCATCAGGTTTACGGTTCTTGTCAGTATCATCGTAACCATTTGCATCATAAATATCAACTTTCAGATTACCAACCTTCTTGATATCAATAGGAGCAGTGAATGCTATTCTCCATTCGCCATTTGATTCTTCAACAACTAATTGCTTCTTCTTCATCAAATCTTGTACAAATGCATTCTGCTTATCTTTATTCAATTCGAATACAGCTTTAGCATCAGCAGGAGTTACATCATACATGTGAGCGAAGTTTTCAGACTTAATACCGAAGTTGCCGTTAGCAGCATCACTCCAGTCACCAATGATTGTACGTGCTTCGTATGCTTTCTTGATAGAAACTGCAAATGTGCGATTTACAGAAACTTTATTCAGAGTCAACATGAAGTATTTTCTATCATATTCATTGCCAACTGCATAAGGAGCATTATCTTTCCAAGTACCATTCCAAACACTATTGGAGTTAGCTGTAGGTGATACATAAAGAGTCGTCTCTGCCAATTCTACCTTTGGCCCTACAACCAGGAATAAAGAGTCTTTGTCTGCATTATCACCACCGTTTCTGTAGTACAAGTAGATATCTTTTGCATTAACCTTCAAGTTGTCAGAATTCAAGGCAGAACCAACCGCGTCGTTCTTCATGTATGCCCGACCTTCTGTCTTAGAAAGCATCTTGTATTCTTTTGCTTTCGCATCATATACATAAAGTGGCAACAGATGATTTCTGTCTTCTACATTGTTACCGGCAACAATATCACGTCCACCGATTTCAGATTCAAACTTACGAACATTCAATGCAATAACAGTTGCCTTACTAGCATTGTAGTTCATTGACAGATTGCCTTCATTCGGAATCAATTCGATGGAATTATATGTATATGGATCTTCAGCCTTACGAATAGCTTGAATAGGGAATGTATTTTCAAATACATAGTCAGCAACACCTTCAACTTGTGACTTCACAGTCGTTGTAAGTTTTATTGCTGCATATTCGTTAATGGCAGATGCCTGATATTGTTCTTTTACAGAAAGGATACCATCGTTGATTTGGAAGATACCTTGTTTAGATTGTATTTCCTTGCCATTCAAAATGAATTTAGTGTTATTTGGCAATAACTCAAATTTCTGAGTATACTCAAGACCTATTTCAGACAATTCCGGGGTACCGGATACGTTAGACATATAAGCATTTATAGAGTCATTCAAATTATAAGATTCATTATAAGTAAATGAATTTTTCTCGGAATGCATATCATAAGCACCAGGTAAACCAAAAGGCCAGTTGCTGTCATTTCTATGAGAATGTGCTGCAAAAATCCAATTTGTATTAGCCCAACTTGATTTAACACTGAAATAATCAGAAGAAGAAGTGTATTGCTTATACATGGTAACATCCAAAGAAGACATATACATTTGTCCGTCTACAATGTTTTCCTTAGCAATCATCTTCACTGACAGAATACCATTATTCAATTCAGGAGTTCCTTGCACGCTCCAAACCGGAATATCAACAGCACGTGTTTTATAAGAATCTGAGAAGAAGTATTCAGCATCTGTTTGACTATATTGATTAGGCCAAACTTTAAATTCAGCGACACCAGGTATGGCGGCAAACAATTTGTTTTCTTTGGCTGCTTCATCATAAGAATAGAGTTGATAAGCATTAACATCTGCTTTTTCCCCAAGAGCGGTTACAACACCTACCAGACGGAAAGGTTCTTGAGTATTATCCGGATCGAGTCTTGAATCATTAATCCAGTTTTTGTAACTCTCATCCTCTCTGGTTGCCTTTCTGTATTCCCACTTACCAGGGTCATCAGTCTTTTCGAACCAATCATAAACATCTAATTTAGCCACCTCAGAGCCACCAACAGTTGAATTATCCGCATAGGGTTTTCTGAAAGCAATGCTCTGTAAACCGTTGAAAGCAGAACCTTCCATTAACAAAGTATATGACTGACCGCCAATAGTAACTTGCATGGTTCCATCTTTTTCATTGTAGATCATTGAAGGAACGTTAGCATTGTATTTGAATGAAGTCTTATACTCTCCAATGCAGATATAACCCTCTTCGTCTACCTTCACGTAGTTTCCGATAGCTTCTTCAACATTAGCTTCTGAACCTGCAGCCTTGATTTTCTCACCTGCGTCATTCAATACATACTCATAGGTTGCACCTTCATCTACGCTAATCATCCAGTAGTTCTCGGCATCTACCTTGAACTTCGGAACGATTGTAGCCCCGGTTTCACCCTTCGGGCCTTGAATACCCTGAAGTCCTTGCTCGCCTTTTTCGCCTTGAGCACCATTCTTGATAGTTAAAGTTTCGCCACCGGTAAAAGTCAGTAAATAACCACCCTCAACAGGAGCATAACTTTCGATGAATTTCTTGCCATTGATTGCAGCAAGGATGTCATCAATCTGTTTTTTGTTTGCATCGATCTGCTCCTGCAAGCCATCGATGTCATCATCATAGTCCTTACAAGAAACAAATGTACTTGTGGAGCCAACCATTAAAGCTCCAAACAAGATTGCACTTAGAAACTTTTTGTTCATAATTGAAAACTTTAAATTTAT
>UMER01015196.1_pt1 | contig 12627 bp, 10 predicted proteins | sample 1964801 | NCBI WGS metagenome assembly UMER01 (sample SAMEA4836025, study PRJEB28245) | human gut metagenome | biome: gut microbiome; material: fecal sample | place: Denmark | collected 2008 | reverse complement strand
TGTGCTCTTCCGGCACACGCACCACCCAGTGCTCCTCGTTCTGGATCACGGTGCGGGCGTACTCCATGCCCACGATCTCCGCCCGCTCCGGGGTGGGGTCTGTGGCCACGGCCTTGCAGCCCAAGTCCAGGGTAAAGGTGTCCCGGCTGGGACGGCTGATGACCCGGGTCAGCAGCGCTGCAGCCGGAGTGAACTTCAGATCCGGGTAGGCGTTGCGGTAGCCAGCGTCCTGGATCACGCAAGTGCCGGGGCTCAAAAACTCTCCGGTCATCTCTGCGTGGACCGGGAAGGAGGGGGTGCCGCCCATGATCAGGATGCTGCAATCCAGGCCGTCCGCCTGGAGGCGGCCCTTGATGGCCTCGATCTGCTGGTCCACCGGGGCAGTGGCAGTTTCGCGTTCTTTCACACTGCTCTCGTGGCGGTGGCCGTCGTAGCAGTGCATCCCTCGCATGGTAATGCCGGGCAGGGTGTTCCACTCCCGGTACATAGCTTCCACCTTATCCAGGGCCACACCGGTGCGGTGCTGGCCCATGTCCACGTCCATCAACACGTTGGCCTGGCAGGCCTGGCCCAGCAGACGGATCTGCTGGGTGTCATCCCCAATGGCAAAGAACTCCACCTGGGGGAAGGCCTGCTGCAAAGCGGCAAACCGCCGGATGTTGGGCCCCACCAGTGGGTAGGCCAAGGTAATGCGCTTGGCCCCGGCCTGGGCGGCCATCTCTGCCTCTGCGATGGTGGCGCACTTGAAGCGGTCGATGCCAGCCTCCAGCTGCATCTGCACCACATGGGCCATCTTGTGGGTCTTGATGTGGGGCCACAGACGGTCTGCACCCCCGGCAATGGCGATCATCTTCTGGATGTTCTGGCGGATCAGTGCCGGGTAGTACACCAGCTGGGGGCTTGCTAGGTCCTGCTGGCCCTCAAAGGCGTAAAGGCTTGCACTGCTCTTATTCATACTCCACCAACATCTCGATCTCTACAGCAATGTTGCCCGGGCAGGAATTGGTGCCCATGGCAGTACGGGCAGGCAGACCCTTCTCCTCGCCAAACAGCTCAAACAGCAGGTTGGAGCCGCCGTTGATGACCTGGGGCTGCTGGGTAAAGTCGTCGGTGCAGTTCACAAAACCCAGCACCTTGACGCACCGCTTGATGCGGTTCAGGTCCCCCAGCTTGGCATCCAGGTTGGCCAGCAGGTTCAGCATGCAGTTGTAAGCAGCCTTCTGGCCCTGCTCCAGGGTCAGGTCGCCGCCCACTTTGCCCACGATGTTGTGGCCGTCACCGATGTCGGGGCCGCAGCCGCTGCAGTACAGCAGGTGGTCCCCAAACTCCATGACCGGGGTGTAGACGCCGCCCTTGGGGGGAGGGGCAGGCAGGGTGATGTTCATTTCCTTCAGCTTCTCGTAGACGTTTGCCATAAAAAATACCTCTTTTCGTTTGTTTTTATGATGGTGCAGCCGAGATGGGCTGCTGTTTTATAGACCCAACAGCGTGCTGCCCAGACTCAGCACCAGGGGCACGCTGATCAGGATACACAGGGTAGAATGGGCCACGGCCTGGCTGGCCAGCTCCCCTTCGGTGTCGTACTGCTTGGCCAGCACCGCCGTCAGGCTGCCTGCCGGGCAGGAAGCCAGGATCAGTACTGCCATCCGCAGGGTGGGGTCCAGGGGCAGCAGACACAGCACAGCCAAAAAGCCCAGGGGGAACACCAGGCACCGCAGACCGGTGATGAGCCACACCAGAGGGTTGGCCACCAGCTTTTTCAGGTCACTGCGAGCCAGCATGCCGCCAGCGATCATCAGCGCCAGAGGGGTGGTGGTGTTGCCCATAGCTTTGCAGAAGCTTTCCAGAATGCCGGGCAGCCGCAGGCCGGACACAAGCATGACCACCATGATGGCGGTGGTGATGTTGGTGGGGGTAAGGAAAGCCTTCAGGCTCACCTTGGCCTCCGGGTCAAACAGGTGCTGTACATAGGTAAAAAACAGGATGTTGTAGGCCATGATGCCGGCCGCGCCGTACAACGCACCCGCCTCGCTGCCCAGCAGAGCAGTGATGAGCGGGATGCCAATAAATGCACTGTTGGGCATCACGGCGGCACCCACCAGCACGGCCTTCTGGCCGCGGGTCAGGTGCATGGCTCGGCTCAAGAGCAGGCACAGACAGATGCAGACGATGTAGAAGATTTCCAGCACCACATAGCCTTTGAGCATCCCGGCCACGGCCTCGCGGCCGCCATCGATGCCGGCGCTGGCAAGCAGAGTGCAGGGCAGTGTGACTGCCATAACCAGGTTGGACAGAAACTTACTGTTTTTGTCGTCCATAATGCCAATCTTCGTGATGACGATGCCAGTGCCGATCTCCAGAAAGATGATCAGGATCTGCTGCAAAAGGATTGCAACGGACATAAATGCTCCTTAAACGGTCAGTACCATGCCTGCACCCACACCCGTACGCTGGTCATGATCAATGGCGATTTGACCGTTGACCAAGCACCAGTCCAGACCGGTCGCCTTCTGGGCGGGGTTGGTGAAGGTGGCATGATCCGTGAACTTGGCCGGATCAAATACCAGTATATCAGCATAATTGCCTTTCTGCAAGCTTCCTCGTCCGACCAATTCCATTCTGGCGGCCGGCTGGCTGGTCATACGGCGGATGGCTTCCTGCAGAGTGTAGATGCCACGCTCGGCCACATACTCCCGCAGCACCTTTGGGAATGCGCCGAACATGCGGGGGTGGGGCGTGTCGGTCTTGGCATAGATGGCATCCGAGATGATGTTGGACCAGGGCAGACGTGCCACCGTATCAATATCATCCTGACTCATGGACATGTTGATGATGGCGGTCTTTCCGTCCTCGCTGTGCATCAGATAGGCAGCCAAGGCGGTGGCATCCTCAAAGCCGAACTTCTCGGCGGCATCGGTGACCCGCATACCCAGAAACTTCTCATTTTCGGGGCGGACAACGCCGCTGATGATGATGCGATCCCAGCCCAGCGTGATGCAGAAGTTGTCCCAGTCATCATACAACTCACTGCTAGTGCGGCGGAACTCCTCCACGCCTTCGGGGGTGCCCAGCTTTTCCAGCGCGCGGGTCATGTTGCCGGCCACGAACACCGGAGGCAGCATAGTCGTCAGGGCGGTGCTGCCCCCCTCGTAGGGGTAAAAATCCACCGTCACGTCCATGCCCTGAGCCCGGGCAGCCTCAATGTCCGCAATGGCTGTGTGGATGTCCTTACCCCAGTTCTTCATGCCGCAGCTCTTGAAGTGGCTGATCTCCAAGGCGCAGCCCACGCGGCGTGCGATCTCGATGACCTCCCGGACACTTTGCACCATGCTGTCCCCCTCGCCGCGGATATGGGTAGTAATAACGCGGTGATAGCCGCCCACCGGTTCCAGAATATAGGCGAATTCATCGGTGGAGGAATAGCACTCCGGCAGGTACATGATGCCCAGGGACACGCCGGGGGCTCCGGCGGCCATGGCCTCCTCAATCAGGGCCCGGGCGGCATCCAGCTCCTGCTGGGTGTAGGGGGTGTCAGAAAAGCCCTTGACGCAGATCTTGACGGTTCCGGTGCCGATCATGGCCGAAACATTCATGGGCAGCGGTGTCTTGCCCAGAGCCTCCAGATACTGGGGATAGGTGTGGGGGCCGTCCAGACCGATGGGGCCCATAACGGCCTCCTCAAAGGAATAATAGGCCTGGGCGTCGGCGTCCTTTTCCGGCCGGGGGGTCATGCTGATGCCGCAGTTGCCTGCCACTGCCGTGGTGATGCCCTGGGCCAGCTCCACCTCTCCAAAGTGAGGATCATTGAGGGGTTTTGCGTCATGGTGACGGTGGATATCCACAAACCCCGGGGTCACCACCTTGCCGGTGGCGTCGATGACCTGGTCAGCCTGTTCCGTGATGCCCGGAGCGATCTGGACAATGCGGTCGTCCTGCACCAGCAGGTCTGCCTGGTAGGGCTGCCCCCCCAGGCCATCATATATAGTACCGTTCTGGATCAAAATACGTTTCATGATAGGTTACCTCTTGCTATGAATTTGCCCTGCGGCAAGGCAGCCCTGCCGCAAACGATGAAAGGGACAAGGGCGCACGCCCTCGCCCCTTTCGGAGAAACAGATTTACAGTTTGCCGGCCAGATAAAGTTTACAGATCTTCTTCTGCGTCAGCAGCAGCCTCTGCAGCAGCGACCTTTTCCACGACAGTGCCGCGGCGGTCGTCCATAACGTGCTTCAGGCGCACATCCTCGGGAGTGGTGTCAGCAGGGAATATGAGAGAGACCACGATGCCGAACACCAGAGAAACGATGGTAGCAGGCACAGCCGGACCACCCATGGTGGCGTTGATCCAGTTCTTGAAGGAAGGCAGCACCAGGATCAGCACGCCCAGCAAAGTACCGGAGCCGATGCAGGCCAGACCGCCCTGCCAGTTGACACGCTTCCAGAAGCGGCCCAGCAGCATAGCCACAGCCACGCCGGGCAGGAAGGCGCCCACGATGGTGGAGATATAGCCGATAACGTCGTTGACGAACAGGGTGATGAAGAAGGCAGCGCCCAGGGTGCAGATCAGAGCGACACGGCTGACCTTGGCGTAATCTTCTTCCTTGATGGTCTTGCCGGTGATGCTGGGGTACACGTCAGTCAGCAGGATGGTAACGCCGGAGATGGCGTCGGAGTCACCGGAGGACATGGTAGCGGACAGGCCGCAGATCATGAACAGCATGCCGACCACCGGGGGCAGTGCGTTGGTGGCCATGTAAGCAAAGGCGTAGTCGCCGCTGGCCAGGGTGTCACCATTCATGGTGGCGATGGTAAAGCAGCTCATGCCGATGATGGCGGTAACAAAGCTCCAGCCGAACAGCAGGATGCCCTGGCCCAGGAAGGCCTTGCGAGCGGTCTTTTCGTCCTTGGAGGTGTAGATACGGGTACGGTGGGTGGGGGTGCCGATAACACCCATGGCTGTGGACAAGACCAGTGCTATGGCAGCCATGACACCGTAGGAGCCCAGGCCGTAGAAGGTCATTGCGCCAGGCTTGCCAACGGCGGTGAAGGTATCCACCACGTTCTGGTAACCGCCTGCCATGGGGATGGCACGGAAAGCGATGGTCAGGAAGCCGATGAGGATGGCGATGAACTGGACAGCGTCGGTGGTAACAACAGCCATGTAGCCGCCGATGAATACGTAGATGCCGAAGCCCAGAACGGTGATGATCTTACAGGTAACGTCCGGCATCTGGGTGACGTAAGCCAAGTACTTGGCACCGCCGTTCAGGTGGTTGCCCAGCCAAATGATCTCGATGACAAACATCATGAAGCCCATGACCTGGCGGATGATCTTTTTGCCGCCGTAGTAATACTGCGCTTCCTCAGACATGGTCAGGAATCCTTTGTTCTTTGCCTTGGTGAACAGCAGCATGGAAAGGATACCTGCCGATGCGCCCAAGCCGTAGATGGCGCCGCCCCAGCCGTGGTTGTAGCCGTTGCCGATCGCGCCCATGGAAGAACCAGTGCCGATCATCGTAGCACCAACGGTGCAGAAGATCAGGAAGAAGCCGAGGTTACCGCCTCCGGTCAGGAAACTGCTGCCCTCGCTCTTGCCGCGGCTGGTAATCCAGCCCACAAAGATCATGAAGCAGATCCATGCAATAAAGCCGCCAACAAACAGTGGGATGTATTTGGGGTCCAACATAGTTTCATTTCCTCCTTAGAAACATTTTTCTCAGCCCGGCGCAGAGTCCGTTCGGGCCGATGTGGCTGTCAGACATTTCCCCGCCGCGGGCCGGCACCGCGGGATAGTTGTCCGACAACAATTTCGCTGCCATAAATTTACCAATTTTCTCCCTTTTCGTCAATAGTTTTTTAACATTTTCCGCACAAATATGGATTTTCAGCGCAAGTTATAATTTTTTCGTACCCTGTTTTGTCATTTTCACGAAAATAAAACCACCTCTTGCAGTCCTAAAAATAGCGTCGTATACTGAATTTAGAGGAGCCTATCAGGCATCCGATCCTCCACTTTCTAAAGATCAGGCGACATTTCGTCAATTTCAAGTTTGTTTCCGCAAGAAAAAGTTGTCTGACAATACCGCAAAGCCACCCCAGAACCCCACAAACCCCCTCTCCCGGGGGCTTGCAGTTCGATTCTGCCGCCCAAAAAAGCGGCTCCAGCCCCCGGATGCCAGGGGCTGGAGCCAACATAACACGCTCAGTTTGTTCGGATATAAGAACGCACAGCTCATTACATCCCCATATCCGAACAGAAATCATTCTTCCGAGCCCCAGAGCTGGCCCGAACCTCCGGCCCCGGCCCGGCCCTTTTATAATAAGGAAAGGAAGTGATCCTTCTATGCCTTCCGGAGACGCCCACCGTTCCCTGGCCCGGGCCCTGGATATCCTGGAGCTGTGCAGCCAGAACGGCGTTGGTTACACCCTGACCCAGCTGTCCCAGCAGCTGGGCATTGCCAAGGGCAGCATCTCTCCCCTGCTGCACACCCTGCAGGACCGGGAGTATCTGACCTTGGACGAGCAGGACCACCACTACCGCATCGGCCGCATGGCGTTCCGCATTGGGAACACCTACCTAGATGAGGCCAGTGCCCTGCGAGAGATCCACCGCCTGATGAAGGATATCGTGGCGGTCTGCCACGAGACCTGCCACCTGGGCTGCCTGAAAAACGGGGATGTATACTATCTGAAAAAGGTGGATAGCCCCCTGTACAGCCACACCGTCACGGTGGAGGGCCGCAGCCTGCCAGCCTACGCCACCGGCGTGGGCAAGGCCCTGCTGGCAGACTACCAGCTGCCTCAGCTGAAGGCTCTGTACTACGACGGCCTGTACCCCCTCACGGAGCACACCATCACCGACTTTCGGCAACTGGCCGACCAGCTGGTGGAGATCCGGGCCAAGGGCTTTGCCTACGAGTGCGAGGAGAGCACCCGGGGCATCCGGTGCATCGGCGTGCCCCTGCGGAAGAACGGCCGGGTGGCTGCCGCCCTCAGCGTAGCCTTCCCTCTGGAGCGGTACAACCCCCAGGCGGCCACCCAGGCGGAAAAAGCCCTGGACGAGACTCGGCGTCAGATCGAACGAATGCTTTGCAGCATAGAGCTGCAATTCTGAGCCCTATAAGAAAAGGAGTGTTTTTATGCCACAGTTGATCACCATCGGCGAGACCATGGCCGCCTTTACCCCCGACAGCGTAGGTGCCCTGCGCTATGTGCAGAACTTCGGCATCCGCACTGCCGGTGCCGAAAGCAATGTTGCCGTTGGGCTGGCAAAGCTGGGCCTAGAGGCCGCCTGGGTCAGCCGCCTAGGCACCGACGAGTTCGGCTACTTTATCCGTAACCAGCTCCGGGCCGAGGGTGTGGACTGCTCCCGCGTCATCTACGACCCCGACCACCGCACCGGTATCATGTTCAAGGAGACCAGCGTGGGGGAGACCAAAGTGTTCTATTACCGGGAGAACAGCGCCGCCAGCCACCTGTGCCCCGAGGATGTGACCCCCGCCCTGCTGGACGGCGTCAAGATCCTGCATATGAGCGGCATCACACCCGTGCTGAGCGAGAGCTGCCTGGAAATGACCAAGGCTGCCTTTGCCCTAGCCAAGGAAAAGGGCGTGGCCATCAGCTTTGACCCCAACATCCGCCGAAAGCTGTGGCATGGGCAGGACTATGCCCCCCTCATCCGGGAGCTTACCCAGCAGAGCGAGATCGTGTTGCTGGGCTTGGACGAGGCCGAGGCTCTGTTCGGCCTACGGGATCCGGACGCCATCTTCGACCTGCTGTTCCGCGACGGATGCGCTCAGTACGTTGCCATCAAGGACGGCGGCAACGGTGCTTGGGTAGCCGACAAGACTACCCGCGAAAAGCTGCCCCCTTACCCCTGCAAACCCATTGAGCCCATTGGTGCCGGCGACGGCTTCAATGCCGGCTTCCTGGCAGGCATCCTGCAGGGTCGCGACGCGGTCACCTCCGGCCGCATGGGCGCTGTATGCGGTGCTTTGGCCACCCAGACCCCCGGCGACGTGGAGGGCTACCCAGACGCCATCCAGATGGAAGCTGCCCTCACCGGCGCTGCCATCACTTACCGCTGATCCTCTGAAACCACCGGTTTCATTGTTTGGTGAAAGGAGTTTTTCTGTATGGACACTTATGATCTGGTTTCCAAACACCCTTTGCTGGCCATCCTGCGGAACGTTCCGTTGGAAAAGACCATCGATTACGCCGAAGCTGCCGTGCAGGGCGGTGCTCCCTTCTTTGAGGTGGCACTGAACAGCCCTCACGCTCTGGAACAGATTACGATGCTGCGCACCCATTTCGGCGATCGCTGCACCGTGGGTGCCGGCACTGCCATTACGGTGAAGCGTTGCAAGGCCGCGCTGAACGCCGGGGCACAGTTCCTGCTGACCCCCGGCACCCCTCTGGATGTGTTCAGCTACTGCGCCGACCACGACATTGCCCTGCTGCCCGGCGTGCTGACCCCCACCGACGTAGCCACCAGTCTGCAGTTCGGCTACAAGACCATGAAGCTATTCCCCGCCGGCAGCATGCCCCGCCACTACGTCAAGGATCTGCAAGGTCCTTTTGACGGCACAAACTACATGGCCATTGGCGGCGTGAGCCCCGCCAATATCTGCGAGTTCTTTGACGCCGGTTGCATCAGCGTAGGGTTGGCTTCCAGCCTGATGCCCAAGGATGGCGTAGCCGCCAATGACTGGGAGGCCTGCGCCGCCTATGTGCGTGGCATGGTGGAGCAGATCCAGCGCTGAAATCCGGAAGCCGTCTAAACATTCTGTAATATCTGCAATATGCAATATAAGAAAGGATGATTTTCCATGAAGATCACTGAAGTCAATACCTATACCGTCCGTCCCCGCTGGGGCTTTGTTGAGATCGTGACCGACGAGGGTCTGACCGGCTGGGGCGAGCCCGTGCTGGAAGGCCACTGCGCCACTGTGCTGGCCTGTGTCCAGGAGATGAAGCCCTACCTCATTGGCCAGGACCCCATGAGGATCGAAGATTTTTCCGCCGTGCTGTACCGTGCCGGGTTCTACCGGGGCGGCGGCGTGCTCATGAGCGCCATTGCCGGCATTGATCAGGCTCTGTGGGACATCAAGGGCAAGTTCTTCAATGCCCCGGTGTACCAACTCATGGGCGGTGCCTGCCGTGACAACATGCGTGTGTACAGCTGGATCGGTGGCGATCGCCCCAGCGATGTGGGCGCTGCCGCTCTGGAACGCAAGAACGCCGGCTTTACCGCCATCAAGATGAACGCCACCGAAGAGCTACAGATGATCGACACCTACGACAAAGTGGATGCTGTTCTGGAGCGCGTGGCCGCCATCCGTGAGAGCTGCGGCAAGTACTTCGGCATTGCCATTGACTTCCACGGCCGTGTGCACAAGCCCATGGCCAAGGTGCTGGCCAAAAAGCTGGAGGAGTTTGACCCCATGTTCATCGAGGAGCCGGTGCTGTGCGAGAACATGGAGGCGTTCAAGGAGATCGCCGCTGCCTGCAATGTGCCCATTGCCACCGGCGAGCGTCTGTTCACCAAGTACGACTTCAAGCGCCTGTTGCAGGCTGGCGGCGTGGACATCATCCAGCCGGACCTGAGCCATGCAGGCGGCCTTACGGAGGTGAAAAAGATCGCCTCCATGGCCGAGGCCTATGACGTGTCTCTGGCCCCCCACTGCCCCCTGGGTCCCATTGCTCTGGCCAGCTGCCTGAACGTGGACGCCACCTGCTACAACGCCGTGATCCAGGAGCAGAGCATCGGCATCCACTACAACGTAGGCAAGAGCGTGCTGGACTACGTGACCAACCAGGAGGACTTTAAGTTCGTGGACGGCCGTGTGCAGCTGCCTGTGCGCCCGGGTCTAGGTGTAGAGGTAAACAAGGAGCTGGTGCTGGAGGAGAACAAGACCCCCCACCAGTGGAAGAACCCGGTGTGGCGTCACAAGGACGGCAGCGTCGCCGAGTGGTGATGCCCCCTGCCCCGGCAGCCTGAAATTCCATAAAAATCAGCCCACAGACCGGAGCGTTCTGCTCCCAGCCTGTGGGCTGTTCTTGTTGTTGGAAAAAGGCTCAGGTCTCCTCTTCCTGAGGGCTGCCGAGCTCCTTCAGAGCCAGCACCCATTTCGGCACCTTGGGGGTCAGCGGCGGTTCGCCGCTGCGCTGGCGGCGCATCTTCCGGTACAGGTCCCGGTTGTAGGAAATGTGTAGAGTCATGGCGTCCCGAGCCCAGGTGCTGTCGCCGCTCTTGATGGCCTCCAGCACTGCCTTGTGGGTGTCCAGAGTCTCCTGCAGCAGGGTGCGGTGGGTGCCCTCGGTGAACACCTCCACCGACGCCGTGATAATGGGGGTCAGCTGGGGAGCCACCAGGTTGCCGCTGGCCTGGGCAATGGCCCGGTGGAACTTCATATCCTCCTCCAGGTAGTCCTGGCCGTGGAGGATGTGGTACTCCATCTGATCGTACAGCTGCTCCATCTCGGCGATCTGCTCCGGGGTGGCGTGGTGGGCTGCCAGCGCGGCAATGGCAGGCTCGATGATATTGCGTACTTCCAGCAGGTCAAAGGCCAGCCGCTCTTTGTCCTCGATAAAATCCAGCCCCAGGGGGTCATCAGCCAAGCCTGGCTGGTCCGTCACAAAGGAGCCTGCCCCGTGGCGCACCGTCAGGATGTTCTGGGATTCCAGCCGCTTGATAGCCTCACGCACGGTACTGCGGGCCACTCCCATTTCCTTGGCCAGAGCCGTTTCTGTAGGGAGCTTATCACCAGCCTTCAGTTTTTCTTCCAGGATGTAATCCTTGATCTTTTGGGCCACCTGTTCTGCCAGTGGTCGGCTGGAATCATATTCCGCGTTCTCCATAAGTTTCCTCTCTCTTTGGTCTTTTCAGCTTTTTTCTGTTTTTCATTATACCGAAAATTTCAGAGACTGTAAAGCATCCTAGTCGCAGAAATGTCTGTTTCGACAATCTTTTCATCGCAGCCGTGGGAAGTGATGTTGCGGGTGGCAATGATCTTGTTCCATGCGTTCGCGTCCTGAATGTTACCAGCGACAAAATCTTCTTTCGGCACAGAGCGCGGGGTAGCGACGGGCGTTGTACTGCCTTAATCTTCCGGATATTCCTTGATGGACTTCCACACCAGTTCCACAGTAAACTCAAAGCGCTGGATGGCTCGACGAGTTTCGCTACCTTGATCTGAAGGATCTATCTGCCACACAATCCTGCCACTTCTATGCCTCCGGGCTTATGGTCAACGGACGCTTTTATTCCGTTGAGAGCATCCCACTTCAATTCCCATATAAGCCGCTCTGCTCCGTGTTGGAGACCACCCCACTTGCAGAGCGATATTTCCTCCCTGCTGCCGACATCGACCACTGGCGGTATCTCAAGGGCGCAAAGCAGGAGACCCGCCACCGCAGGAACGGTTCTACTTATTTCTTTTCGGAAGGCTCCATGGCGTTCCCCGATCGTTCCGACCTTCCTGCCCGCACGATGCTCACCAGCGAAGGCTCCGTTTCCCGCAGCGCCCATGTAGTCGCAGACCCACGGACCCAACGTCTGCGTACGCTAACGCCCATCGAATGCGAACGGCTCAACGGCATCCCGGATGATTGGACAGCCGGGATGCCGGAACGACTGCGCTATTTCACCATGGGGAATGCGCTCGTCGTTCCGCTGGTCAAGGCTATGGTCAAGCGGATCAGCGCACTGGCCGAGGACGAGCAGCGTAGTTGATGGGCGTTTCTCTTGGGTTTCCAAAGGGGTGCGGGTCGCCAGTGGCGACCTCAAAATGCAGCGCATTTTGAAGCACCTGACCGAGCCGACAGGCGAGAGGCAGCACCCCTTTGGCACACGACTTTGCCTGCAAAGTCTAGTATGTTACACCTTGGTTCCGGCTGACGCGGAAAAGGGGCTGCGAGAGGTTCCGGCAAGCACCTGTTCTGCGGCAGAAGGATGCGCGGATGGGCGTGGCAGTTGACGACCTCCGCCCACCCAGCGCAGGCTTGCAGAGGAACCAATGGTGTACATTCTCCCGTCCTGCCGTAGCAGCGTTTTTCTCTATCAGGCGCAGGGCAAATGATCAACGTCTGTGCTTTCCCCGGTTGCCTGCAAGTGTCCCCGGTTTCAGCATTGCCGTTTTATAAAGAATCTTCTTTATCAGCTTTCTTTCATCCTCTGTCAGCTTATCGTAGTTGATGCCGATTGCCTTCAATGCTGTTCGGATCTTCTTTTCATCCGCAGACCCTTCAAGTTTCTGTGCATCCTCCAGTTCCTTCATCAAGTTATCGACCATTGCACCATCCGAAGTGGTCTTGTCCTTGCGGTGTTCCGTCTTGATGTTCTTCAGGATAGCCACCAACTCGTCATACAAGACCCGACCAAAGTACTCATCTTCATCGATCTGCCTCAGCTTCAAGGTACTCATGTACAGATCATTTTCATCTGCTGCATACTTCTTTTTCAGCATTTGCCGCGTTGCTTCCAGACCGGCATTGAGGTTTTGAATGTTTGCGCTGACATATCCATCCACATAGATTTCCAGATCGGTCATGAACCGCTGGAAATTCTCATGCACGATCAGCTCGCACAGCAGCCGATGATTGAATTTTCCATTCCTTAATACGTCCA
>UMER01017692.1_pt1 | contig 13059 bp, 9 predicted proteins | sample 1964801 | NCBI WGS metagenome assembly UMER01 (sample SAMEA4836025, study PRJEB28245) | human gut metagenome | biome: gut microbiome; material: fecal sample | place: Denmark | collected 2008 | reverse complement strand
GGCGGCGGCCGCTATGACAACATGGTGGGCAAGTTCCTCGGCACTCAGGTGCCGGCAGTCGGCTTCTCCATCGGCTTCGAGCGCGTCTGCGGCATCCTGCTGGAGCAGGGCTATCAGATCCCCGGCGCAAAGCAGAAGATCGCACTGCTCTACGGCAAGGACGCCGACTTCACCGCCGTCCTGAGCAGGGCCGCTGCCCTGCGCGATACCTACAACGTCACCGTCCTGCCTCAGGGCAAGAAGCTCGGCAAGCAGCTGGGCCAGCTGGAAGCCGCTGGCTTTGCCGGTGCCGCCTTCATGGACAAGGACGAGGTAAAGGTCTTTTCTGCTCAGTAAGGGCTGAACAAACCAAAAGCACTGCACTCCCCAAAAGCGGGCGGGTGCAGTGCTTTTTTTGCGTTTATGGCTGCCGGGTCAGCCGGTTTTTTTGGCGTTGGGGTACACCCGCTCCATCCGGGCATTGTCAAAGTGCTCATCGAGGAAGACGTCCAGCCGGTTCGCCGGGGCGATGCCGCTGGTGCGGGCGTCGTATCGGGCCAGCGCCAGTGCCGAAAGCCCCATGTTCACGGCCATGAACACCGTCAGCGCCACGGTCATCCAGGGCAGGATGTGCTTTTTCAGGTTTGCCATCAGCTTTGCGACGAGGGGGTAGCCGTACCGGATCCAGACCACCGCCGCGATGCCCCAGAAGAAGCAGTAGAGCAGATTGACACGGCCTCCCAGATTGAACTTGAAGCCGCTGTAGTCCCAGAAGATGACGCCGAACAGCAGCTCACCCACGGCGCTGCAGATATACTCATATGCGCCGCCCATCACGAAGCCGAACAGGAAGATGGAGCGGTCGCTCCGCTCCTCGCTGCCCCGCAGCAGGACCGCCGCCATGACCAGCGCCAGCCCCCACACCACGCTGAAAGGTCCCCACACGAGGCTCGAGCGGCTCATCCAGACGCCCGCCGTCACCCGGCAGAACAGCGTCTCCACCACGTCGCCGAGGAAAGCCCCGATGACAAAGAGCCAGACGAGGTCGCCGAAGCTCAGGGCCTTTTCTTTCTGAGCAGTCGGCTCGGGCCGGACGATGGTCGGGTAAGCCCGCTGGATACGCTTTTCCACATGGGCGATGAGCCGCTGACGCAGCTTGTCCGAGTGCTTTTCCAGCTCGAGGTTGAGCTGTTCCAGCCTCGGATGGCTGGCGGCGTACCGGTTGACGGCCAGCGCTGCGCCCAGCTGGTCGAGGACGGCCAGCGTCATCGCCGCCCAGACGCCGATATGCAGCAGCCAGCCCGGAAGGATGGCGCAGAGCCGCAGCAGCAGGACGTTGCCCCACAGCACGCTTGCCATGCCCAGCAGGCCCCAGAGCACCGAGTACTGCAGGCAGACGTAGCCGTCCAGATTGAACTTTTTATCCGAGTAGTCCCACCAGCGGCGGCGGTGCATCCTCTCGAGCAGCTTGGCCGTCACCCACTCCACCACGGTGGCGTTGGCCGCACAGCCGAGGAAGAGGGCCACCGGCGTCGAGCGCAGGTCGGCAAAGCCCACCGCCATCAGCACCGCCGCCGTGCCGTAGACGAAGCAGAACGGGCCGGACGCCACGCCGCGGTTGACGAAGGCACGGCCCTTGATGGTCGCCACCACCGTCTCGGCTACCCAGCCGAGGAACGAGTAGACCAGATAGAGGACGCAGAGGGTATAAAAATTCAGCTCCATTGCCTGTTTCCTTTCCCATATAAACGGTTATAGGGCTATTGTATGCAGTTTTGGCCGCGTTCGCGCTGACGGAGAGCTCAGACTGCGGAGAACTTTCTCTGAGACCCGCGCGTTATCTGATAAAGTGGCATTTTTCTCACGCAGCATCGTCTAAAATCCCACTTTATCAAGGTGATAAACTGAGGCTTGCTGATAAAGTGGGTCACTTTATCAATCAGGGTCACTTTATCAAATTGATAAAGTGACGTTTTATAATTATAGTACGTTATTTTTTGGTCACTTTATCACATGATCTACCTCAGTAGAGCGTATCACTTCATCAGCCCCATCGTCCAGGCCCGGACCAGCAGGCCCAGCAGGACGACGGCCAGCAGCACCACGGTAAGGGCGCGGCTCTGGGTGCGCTGACGCTTCTTGCGGCGGGCCGTGGTCTGCATATTCTGGCGGCTGCGGCTGTTCCGGCCGGAGGTATTCCGGCTGCGGCCGGATGTCCCCCGGCCCGAAGCGGCACGATTCCCGCCGCTCTGGCGCTTGCGGGATGTGCTGCCGCTTTTCTGGGACTTCTGACGGCGGGGCGCTTCGTCCTCAGCCTTCTTCTGAGGCTCGATGGTCTCCGACGCGCCGCAGCGGGACAGAAAGTCCTCCGCCATCCGGTAATACTTCTCGAGGTCGCCGGTGGTCAGGGCCGTTCCCCCATAGCCCGCTTCCAGCTCCTCCACGGCCTCGTTGAACCGGATCGCCGCCTGTGCGGCTGCGGTCCTGTCGGAGGCGTGGGCGGCCTCGTTGCGGGCCATCCGCACCGCGTTGCAGGCGCGGCGGGCCGCTGCCGGGTGGGGCGTACTGCCCAGCAGGTCCAGGGGCCGGGCGGCGTCCTTTTCCGGGTCCAGCAGGATGCGCATACAGAGGGTGGTATCCAGCTGCTGCCAGCCGGTGCGGCCATTCAGCTCCGGCAGGCGCTCGTAGTAGTCGGGGCTCTCCTTCTGGCGCTGGGCCAGATGCTTCAGCAGGGCGTCCACGCTGTGAGCGCCGGGCTTTTCCTCCCAGTGCCAGCGCAGCAGCTTCCGGCTGATGTCGTCGCAGGCGGCTTTGATCTCGAACGCGGCCTGCAGATATTCTTCTGACATAACAATTCTCCTAGTTTTCAACTCTCTCGACAAGCAGCCCCTCGGTCAAGGCGATATTATCGCTGCGCCCAAGCCTCCCGGCGAACATCCTTGCCCTCTCAGGCGCTCCGCGCCAGCTCTCCCAAAGGGAGAGCCTTTTCGCAAGCAAAACAGCGGAGGAAGCCTCTGCCTCCTCCGCCGTACATCCTATTTTACATCATGAACTGAGAATACACGAAGCCGCACAGGGCGATGCCCGCACACACGATGGCGGTGATGGGCGGCACCCAGCGGATGAGCGTCTCAGCGATGCTGTCGCGGGGGTCTTCCTCTTCGCAGTCGTCCTCCTCGTCCAGCGGCCTTGTCTGCAGGCGGGACGGCGCGGCGGCGGGAGTCGAGGGTACCACACGGGTGCCGTACTTCTCCACCTCTTCGTCCGGCGCAAAGGACTTGGCCGGGCGCACCGGCTCCGGCTGGCGGGGCAGGACGCGGGTCGCCTCCTGCTCCGGGGCGCGGGACACCACGCGGGTCGCGTCCATCTCAGCGGCAGGCGCATAGCCGGGCGCAGGCTCCGCCGCCCGGGGCGGGATGATACGGGTGGCTTCCTCCTGCGCCGCACCCACGATGCGGGTGGGCTCCTCCGCAGGCGCGGCGGGGCGCACCGGCTGGGCCGCAGGCTGCGGCTCGGGCTGGCGCACCGGGGCTTCCGGCTGCAGCAGGGTGTTCAGCGCGTTCTGCAAAAGGATGCGGTCGCTGCCGCACTCGGAGCAGTAGACGGTGTCCTCTTCCTTCGGGTGGAAGGCACCGCAGGCGCAGTACCAGCCGTTCTCAAAGACCTGGGGCATGAACTTCATGCCGGTGCGGTTCATCCGGGCTTCGAGGGCCTTCTGCATCTCGACGCTCAGGCGGCGGGGGGCCGGCAGGCGCACCCGCTTGATGCTCTCGAGGTGGACGACCTTCCTGCCGCTGTAGACATTGCGCAGGGTGACGTCCACGCTGGTGATAGCCTTCTGGGTGACAAAGACGGCATCATCCATGCCGAAGCTCTCGCCGGGCTTCGCGGTAAGGTCACGGTACTCGAACTCGTCCTCACAGAGGATGACGCCGTCCACGCCCTTGCACTTGAAGTGGATCTCCAGTGCCGTCAGGGTCACGCGGGAAATGTTCTTAAAGGTCAGACAGACCGCGTGTTCGCCGCTGACTTCGCCCTTGAGCAGCTCCACGCGGACGAACTGCACCGGGCTGCCCGGGGTGTAATAGTTGGCCCGTGTCCGCGCGACCGGTTCAAAATTTTCCTCCACAACACTCTCCCCTTTCTCTTGGTTTACTGGTTGGCTTCGCCTTCATCCGGCGTTTCGGGGGCCGGGGCTTCCTGCGGGGCGGCATCCACTGCCTCAACAGGTTCGGCAGGCTCCGCAGCCTCTGCAGTCTCGGCCTGTTCCACAGGCTGGACAGCGGGCTGAGCCTCGGCGGGCTTTGCGTCGGGGTCCTCACGCTGGGGCAGGGTCTCGCCTGCCATCACGGCGTTGAACTCCTTCTCGTTCAGCTTCTCGCGCTCCATCAGGGCCTGTGCCAGCGCATGGAGCTGGTCGATATGCTCCGTCAGGGTGCGGCGGCAGGTCTCGTAGGCCTCGTCGATGATGTCCCGCATCTCGCTGTCGATCTCAGCAGCGGTGGTCTCGCTGTAGCCCTTGCCCTGACCGAGGTCGCGGCCCAGGAAGGTCTCCTCCTGAGAGGTGCCGTAGACCACAGGGCCAAGGCGCTCGGAGAAGCCGTACTTGGTGATCATCTGGCGGGCGATGTTCGTCGCCTGCTGCAGGTCGTTGGACGCACCGGTGGAGATGTCGTCCAGGATCAGCTGCTCGGCTACGCGGCCGCCCAGACTGGACACGATGTCTTCGAACATCTCGCCCTTGGTGACGTAGCTGCGGTCTTTCTCGGGCAGATACATGGTGTAGCCGCCGGCCTGACCGCGGGGGATGATGGTGATCTCATGCACACGGGGGTGGTGCTTGCAGTAGAAGCCCGCCACAGCGTGACCCGCCTCGTGGTAGGCGGTGAGCTTTTTCTCTTCGGGGGTGACGACCCGGCTCTTCTTCTCGGGGCCGGCCATGACCTTCATGGAAGCCTCTTCGATGTCCTCCATCGTAATGGCCTTGCGGCTGCGGCGGGCAGCCAGCAGAGCGGCCTCGTTGACGAGGTTCTCGAGGTCAGCGCCCGCAAAACCTGCGGTGCGCTGTGCGATGACCTTGAGGGAGACATCCGGGGCGAGGGGCTTGTTCTTGGTGTGGACCTTCAGGATCTCCTCGCGGCCCTTGACGTCGGGCAGGCCGACGTAGACCTGACGGTCGAAGCGGCCCGGGCGGAGCAGGGCCTTATCGAGGATGTCGGCACGGTTGGTGGCCGCCATGACGATGACGCCGTCGTTGGCCTCGAAGCCGTCCATCTCGACCAGCAGCTGGTTCAGGGTCTGCTCGCGCTCGTCGTGACCGCCGCCGAGACCGGCACCGCGCTGACGGCCCACAGCATCGATCTCATCAATGAAGATGATGCAGGGCATGGTCTTTTTTGCCTTGTCGAAGAGGTCGCGCACACGGGATGCGCCGACGCCGACGTACATCTCGACGAAGTCAGAGCCGGAGATGGAGTAGAACGGCACGCCGGCCTCACCGGCGCAGGCGCGGGCCAGCAGGGTCTTGCCGGTACCCGGAGGGCCGACGAGCAGCACGCCGTGAGGGATGCGTGCGCCCAGAGAGTTGAACTTGTCGGGGCTCTTGAGGAACTCCACGACCTCTTTCAGCTCTTCCTTCTCTTCGTCTTCACCGGCCACATCGGCAAAGGTGGCGGTCTTCTTGTTCTCGTGCTCGTCCTTGACCTTGGCTTTGCCGACATTCATGATGCCGCCGCCACCGCCGACGCCGCCCCGCATCATCGAGAACAGCAAAAAGCCGGTGCAGCCCAGCATCCCCAGATAGAAGATGATCTCCATCCAGGGGATGGTCTCCTTGAGGGAGGTGTAGTCGTAGGTCATGGGCGCGTCGGGATTCGCCGCGTCGTAGGACTCGATATACTTGTCCACGTTCTCGATGAAAACGTAGGCGTAGGGCAGTTTATAGCGGACGGTGACGGTGCCGTCGTCCTCCTGCACCGCGCCGGTGGACTCCGACGAGGAGGAGAACATCCCGCTCAGCAGACCGCCGGTAGACTGCACCGTGCTCTGGGTGGAGGAGACGTCCGGCAGGGGCAGGTCGCCTTCCTTCAGGTTCAGGGTGATGACGCTGGTGTTGCGGTCCAGCGTGAAGGACGTGACCTGATTGTGCTCAAAATAATGGACGACGGTGGAGTAGCTCATGGTCGAGCCGCCGGTGCTGCCCGACCCGCTGCCCGTCACCGACCAGACCATCAGCACGGCGGCCAGCGCCAGTGCGAGGATGAGCGGATTGATACGAGGTCTCTTCGATTGCAAAAGGATCAACTCCAGTTCTGGTTTTATTTCTTACTTTTCGTAGACGCTGGGTTTGAGTACGCCGATGTAGGGCAGGTTGCGGTACTTCTCGTCGTAGTCGAGGCCGTAGCCCACCACGAACTCGTCCGGCACTGCGAAGCCCTCGTAGTCCGGGGCGATGTCGGCCTTGCGGCGGCTGGGCTTGTCGAGGATGGTGCAGATCTTCACCGAGTTCGGGTTGCGCATCTTGAGCATCGGCACGAGGTTCGACAGGGTGATGCCGGTGTCGAGGATGTCCTCCACGATGAGCACATCCCTGCCGGAGAGGTCGCCGTCCAGGTCCTTGATGATCTTGACGAGGCCGGTGCTGGTGGTGTTGCCGCCGCCGTAGCTGGACACCACCATGAAGTCGATGTTGCACGGGATGCTCACGGCGCGCATCAGGTCGGCCATAAAGACCACCGAGCCCTTGAGGATGGAGACGAGGACGAGGTTTCTGCCCTCATAGTCTTTGCTGATCTGAGCGCCCAGCTCAGCCACCTTCGCTTTCAGCTCCTCTTCCGAAACGAGGACCTTCAAAATATCGTCATGCATGCTCATGATTCGATTCCTCCAAAATTTTCTAGTTCCACCTGCAGCAGCTGCCCGGTGTCCGGCCCGGGGGCCAGCCCATCGGCAAAGCCCTCTCCGCAGACCCACAGCACCTGTCTGCCTGCCGCCAGCAGCGGCAGCGTGTCCCGTTCCCGGGGCGGGATGCCCGCCTCGTTCATCCATTTGCGCAGCTCCCGGTCTACCCCCCGCCCGGCCGGACGGAAGCGGTCGCCGGGCTGACGGCAGCGCAGCCGCAGAACAGGACATATCGAGTTTATTTTAGCATAATCTGCCTGATTTTTTAAGTCTTTTTTATGAACACCCTGTGTTTTTTCTTCAAAACAGGCCGAGACCACCCGGATATGCAGCGTTCTGCCGCCGGGCAGCGGATAATCGCCGCCCTCCGGCAGGGATACTTCAAATTTCGGACCGTCCGCTTTTTCGCCCTGCCGGCGGGTGTTTTTATCGGCTTCCTCCCGCCAGAGCACGCCGTCCCGGGCGCAGAAGCGGACGGCGTCGGTGAGCTGCACCGCGCCGCTGCCCTTTTCCACGAGGTCGGCCAGCAGGCGGATATATTTTTCCTCCGCGTCCCGCACCGGCTCCACAAGGCTGTGGAGGGCCATGTCGAGGATGAGCGGGTCAGTCTGCCGCAAAGGCTCTGACATCCACACGGGCTGGCCGCTGCGCAGGGCGTATCCCGCCCCGCCGGGCAGGCTTTCTGCGTCCGCTGCCCGGGCCGAAGCCAGCAGCGCATCGGCCTGCCGGGCGAAGTATTCGTCCGCCCTGGCGGCTTTCTCACAGAAGCGGGCCAGATTCCGCTCGGCGGCGCTGTTGACCCCGCAGAGGGCGGGCAGTGCGCCGTGGCGCAGACGGTTGCGGGCGTAGTCGTCGGCGTCGTTGGTCTCGTCGGTGACCCAGCGTTCGCCGCAGGCGCGGCAGACGGCCTCGGTGTCGGCCCTCGTCAGGCAGAGCAGAGGCCGCAGATAGCCCGGGCGGCTGGGCCGGATGCCTGCTGCGCCGTGGAGGCCGGTGCCTCTGGCCAGCCGGAACAGCAGCGTCTCGGCCTGGTCACTCCCAGTATGGGCAGTTGCGACGGCATCTATCCCGTCGGCCAGCACCCGCTCAAAGCAGGCATACCGCAGGCGGCGCGCCCAGTCCTCCCCCGCCCGGGGCTTTCCTGCCTCGGCTTCCAGCTCAGCGGCATGGAACACCCGCAGCGGCAGGCCCAGCCGGGCGCAGACCTCCCGGACGAAGGCTTCGTCCCGGTCCGCCGTCTCCCCCCGCAGGCCGTGGTTGACGTGGCAGACCGTGAGGGCGATGCCCCTTTCCCCGGCCAGCGGGCGGATGAGGCAGAGCAGGGCCATGCTGTCGGCCCCGCCCGAAACAGCCAGCGCGAGATGCTTTTTGCCGTCCAGCAGCTTTTCCCGGGCGCAGAAGCCGCGCACCGTCTGTAAGATCTCTTCGTAGCTCATCAGCGTTTGAAGTCCACATCCATAAAGCGGGTGTGGGCGCCGTCCCAGCCCAGCGGCACCGTGCTGGTCTCGCCGTGACGGTTCTTTGCCACGATGCACTCGGCGGTGTCGGCGTCCACCTCCGCGCCGTCGGGGTTCTGGCTGGCGTAGTAGGAGTCGCGGTACAGGAAGAGGACGCAGTCGGCGTCCTGCTCGATGGAGCCGGAGTCGCGCAGGTCCGACAGCTGAGGGCGGTGGCTGGAGTTGTTGCCCTGCTTTTCCACCGCACGGGACAGCTGGCTCAGAGCGATGATGGGCACGTTCATCTCTTTGGCCATGATCTTGAGGTTTCGGGTGATGGAGCTGATCTCCTGCACGCGGTTCTCGCTGCGCTGGCCACTGGTCATCAGCTGTAAATAATCGATGACGATGAGGCCCACGTTGGGGCGGGCGGGGTCCTGATTGACCCGGCGGATCTTCGCCTTCATCTCGGTGATGGTGATGCCCGAGGTGTCGTCCATATAGATCGGTGCGTCGTGCAGCTTTTCGGTGGCGAGGGCCAGATACTCCCAGTCCTCGGCCCGGAGCGCACCGGTGCGGAACGCCTGACTGTCGATGCCCGCTTCAGCGGAGAGGATGCGGTTGGTCAGCTGCTCCTTCGTCATTTCGAGGCTGAAGATGGCCACCGGCACCTTCTGCTGCATGGCCACGCGGGTCGCGATGTTCAGCGCGAAGCTGGTCTTGCCCATACCGGGGCGGGCAGCGAGGATGATGAGGTCGCCGCGGCCAAGGCCGGTGAGGACGGTGTCCAGCAGCCGGAAGCCGGTGGGGATGCCCTTATACTTGTCGGCATCGGGGCCGCTGATCTTTTGCAGATTTGTCAGCGTCTCCACCATGCTGGAAGAAAGGGGCGTCAGGGCGCTGGAATCGCGGCCGGAGCGGATCTCATAGATGCGCTGCTCGGCGTTTTCCAGCAGCAGGTCGGCGTCGGGCTCGTCGCCCGCGTCCTGCAAAATGTCCTTTGCGACACCCATCAGCTGGCGCACCAGATACTTTTCCTGCACGATCTGCGCATACGCCTTGACGTTGGAGATGCTGGGGACCGTCTCGGCGAGGCCGGTCAGGTAGACTTTCGCCTCGTCGGCGCTGGGGAACACGCCGTCCGAGATGACGGCGTCCAGCAGGGTGACGAAGTCGATGGTCTGGTCGCTGGTAAAGAGGCGGAGCATCTCGGAGTAGATCTGAGCGTTCTGCCGGGTGTAGAACATCTCGGGCCGGATGATCTCGACGAGGTCGGTCAGGGTCTCGGGTTTCAGCAGCACCGCGCCCAGCACGCTCTGCTCTGCCTGCATATTGTAGGGCAGGTTGATGCCCACGCTCTCGAGGTTGAGTTCGTTATAATGTCGTTCGTTCGGCATGGTCGTTATCCTTCTGCTTTATTTATATAAATGCCGTAAAGCCAAAAAGCGCCCCCTGCCGAGAGGGGGCGCAGATAGCGGTCGAATCAGGCCTGCTCCACTTCTACCTGGACCTTGAAGGAAGCCACGACACCGACATGGAGGCGGACTTTGCCGTTGAAGACGCCCGCGTCCTTGATGTCCTTGGTCTCCAGCTCGATCTTCTTCTTGTCGATGGGAGAGCCGGCCAGCTGGGCCAGAGCCTCAGCGACTTCCTTGCCGGTGACCTTGCCGTGCAGACGGCCGGAGGCACCGCCCTTGGCCTTGATGACCACGGTCTTGCCCTCGAGCTTCGCGGCCACAGCCTGAGCGGCGGCCACGTTCTCAGCCTCGTGGAAGTCGGCAGCGGCCTCCTTGCCCCGGGCGATATTCACCGCGCTGGCGTCGGCCACAGCGGCCAGCTTGCGCGGGAACAGAAAGTTGCGGGCGTAGCCGTCGGAGACCTCGTGGATCTCGTCCTTCTTGCCGATGCCCTTGACGTCCTGCTTCAGAATCACTTTCATGATAGTATCCCTCACTTCTCACCGGAAAACCGGTGGATTTCTATGGTTAGTATACAGCAATCGGGCTGTTACGTCAACGCCTGAGCTCCTCTGTCAGCGTCCTTGCCCTCTCAGTCTCGCTTCGCTCGCCAGCTCCCCCAAAGGGGGAGCCACTGGCGTGTCGGTCAGACTTCCACTGGACGAGCAAAGCACGATGTCTCGGAAACAGTAGTGCTCCGCTGTCTAGGCCAGCGACAGCTTTACAAGGTGCGCTTGTCCAGAAGCGCCTGACCTCTGTAGCAAGGCCCGCCCTTTTGCGCCATGTCGGACCTCAGGCGTCCAGCGCAAAGTGGCCCGGCCTGCCAATGGCTCCCCTTTTAAGGGGAGCTGTCGCGTCAGCGACTGAGAGGTCCTTCCGGGCGAGCGCTCTGTGAAGAAGCTATTACGCCAGCTCCCTGCCCACGACGTCCAGCGCCGCCTCGATGACCTTATCCATATCGTAGTACTTGTACTCGCCCAGACGTCCGCCGAAGATGACCCCCGGCTCGGCGTCGGCCAGCTTCTTGTACTCGGCGTAGAGAGCGCCGTTCTTCTCGTCGTTCACCGGGTAGTAGGGCTCATCGCCGGGCTTCCACTCGGCGCTGTACTCACGGCTGATGACGGTCTTGGGCTGGGTGCCGAACTCAAAGTGCTTGTGCTCGATGATGCGGGTGTAGGGCGTCTCGGCGTCGGTGTAGTTGACGACGGCGTTGCCCTGATAGTTGTCGGTGTCCAGCGTCTCCGTCTCAAAGCGGACGCTGCGGTACTGCAATGCGCCCAGCTTGTAGCCGAAGTAGGCGTCCACCGGGCCGGTGTAGACGACTCTGTCGGCCAGCTTGTCCAGCTCTGCCTTCCCGGCCAGATAGTCCATGCCCAAGCGCACTTCCACGCCGTCCAGCATCTTCTCCACCATGGCGGTATAGCCGCCGCTGGGGATGCCCTGATACAGGGCGTTGAAGTAGTTGTCGTCGTAGGTAAAACGGACGGGCAGGCGCTTGATGATGAAAGCGGGCAGCTCGGTGCAGGGGCGGCCCCACTGCTTGCCGGTGTAGCCCTTGATGAGCTTTTCGTAGATGTCGGTGCCGACCAGGCTGATGGCCTGCTCCTCGAGGTTCTTCGGCTCCGTGATGCCGGCCTCGGCGCGCTGGGCCTCGATCTTCGCCTTCGCCTCGGCGGGGGTCACGACGCCCCACATCCTGTTGAAGGTGTTCATATTGAAGGGCAGGTTGTAGATCTCGCCGTGATAGTTGGCGACAGGGCTGTTGGTGTAGCGGTTGAACTCCGCGAACTGGTTGACGTACTGCCACACAGCCTTGTTGTTGGTGTGGAAGATGTGGGCGCCGTAGCGGTGGACGTTGATGCCCTCCACCTCTTCGGTGTAGATGTTGCCTGCGATATGAGCGCGCTTGTCGATGACGAGGCAGCGCTTGCCGGCCTTCTTGGCCTCATGGGCAAATACCGCGCCGTACAGGCCGGCGCCAACGATAAGATAATCGTACTGTTTCATTACTGTTTATCCTTTTTCTTCTGTTCGGATTCCGACTCGAGGCCGCTCTTTTTCTGGGCCTCCCGGTACTGGTCGATGGCCGTCTGGATGCGGCTGCGGACTGCCTCCGGGGTGATATGCTTGAGCTGGGCCGCTGCCATGGTCTGATGACCGCCGCCGCCCAGAGACTCCATGATGACCTGCACATTCACCGCGCCGAGGCTGCGGGCCGAGATGTTGACGCCGCCGCCCACCTGCACGGCCACGAAGCTGGCCTCCACGTTCTGGATGGTCAGCAGGTCGTTGGCCGCCTGAGCGATGGCCACCCGGGCCTCGGGGGCCACCTCGCCGCTGACGGTGATGGCGCAGCCCCGGTACATCTGGGCTTCCGATACCAGCGTGGCCTTGGTGGTGTACTCCACCATGCTCACGTCAAAGAGCTGACGCACGTGCTCCGTCTCCGCGCCGTAGCGGCGGAGGGCCGCGGCGGCCTCGAAGGTGCGCACGCCGGTGTGGAGGGTGAAGTCACGGGTGTCCAGCATGATGCCGGAGAGCAGTCCCTCGGCCTCGATGCGGTTGGGCTTGTCGTCCCGGTCGCCCACATACTGCAAGAACTCCGTGACCAGCTCACTGGCCGAGGATGCATAGGGCTCGTGGCAGACGAGGTCGGCCTTCTCGATGAAGCCGACACCCTTGCGGTGGTGGTCGATGACGGCCACCTTGCCGCATTTTTCCAGTATCTCGCGGCTCTCCACCAGACCCAGCTGGTATGTATCCACGACGATACAGAGCGTTCTCTGGGAAATGATGGGCAGGGCGCCCTTGGGGTCGATGAAGTCGTCCTCCTGCCCTGCCGCGATGAGGGCATTGATGAGGCTGCCCGCCAAGGTGGCGTCACGGCGCACGGCGATGACTGCCGGCACATCGCAGATCTTGCAGATGCGCAGCACGCCCTCGGCCGAGCCGATGGCGTCCAGATCGCTCATCCGGTGGCCCATGATGACCACATGGTCCGCCTCTTTGATGAGCCTGACCAGCTGGTCGGCCACGATGCGGCTGCGCACCTTGCCGCGCTTTTCCACGCCGTGGCTGACGCCGCCGTAGAAGGTAAAGCCGTCCGGGGTCATCTCGGCGGCCTGATCGCCGCCGCGTCCCTGCGCCATATCCAGCGCCTGAACGGCCATGTCCTGAGCCTCCCGCAGGGTCTTGGCCCCTCGTCCGACGCCGATGGAGATGGAGAGGTTCACGCTGGGGTCGAGGGCGCGGATCTTGTCCAGCACGTCGTAGCCGCGCTTGGCGAA
>UMER01021621.1_pt1 | contig 13649 bp, 9 predicted proteins | sample 1964801 | NCBI WGS metagenome assembly UMER01 (sample SAMEA4836025, study PRJEB28245) | human gut metagenome | biome: gut microbiome; material: fecal sample | place: Denmark | collected 2008 | reverse complement strand
CTACTTCTACCACTGGATGAAGAGCTGCCAGATGCCGGTCTCTCTGGCCCGTGCCATCTCACCTACCACCATGATTACTATTCTGCCGGTGGGCTGGCTTCTCTACACCGGAGGGAGTCTGCCCATCGAGACCTTTATCACCACCATCGTCCTGTCCCTGGGCATTGCCGGGCCTCTGCTGGCCGCTATGGACTTTGTGGACAGCCTTGCCAAAGTGGGCACCATCGTGGGCTCGGTGGACGCCATCCTGAACGGGGCGGAGCAGGATCACGGGGAAGCGTCGGTGGAGTTCCGGGGCCGGGACATCAAGCTCTCCCATGTGTCTTTCGGCTACCACGCGGACAAGGAGGTGCTCCACGATGTGTCCCTCACCATTCCCGCCGGGAGCATGACCGCCTTTGTGGGGCCCTCTGGCTCGGGCAAGTCCACCATCGCCAAGCTGATCGCCGGCTTTTGGGATGTAACCTCCGGCTCCATCACCTTGGGCGGACAAGACTTGAAGCGGGTCCCACTGAAGCAGCTCTATGACCAGGTGGCCTTTGTCTCCCAGGACAACTACCTCTTTGACGAGAGCATCCGGGAAAATATCCGCATGGGCCGCCCGGCGGCCACCGACGCCGAGGTGGAGGCCGTGGCAAAGGCCGCCGGGTGCGACGCCTTTATCCGGGGCCTGGAACGCGGCTACGACACCGTGGTGGGCGGAGGCGGCGCCCATCTGTCCGGCGGCGAACGCCAGCGCATCGCCATCGCCCGGGCCATGCTCAAAGACGCGCCCATTGTGGTGCTGGACGAGGCGACCGCCTACATAGACCCCGAGAACGAAGCTGTTGTTCAGCAGGCCGTGGGTAAGCTGGTGGCGGGAAAGACCGTTCTGGTCATCGCCCACCGCCTCAGCACCATCACGGGAGCGGATCAGATCGTGGTAGTCAATGGCGGCCGCATCCAAGATGCGGGCACCCACGAAGAACTTTTGAAAAACTGCCCGCTGTATCAAGAGATGTGGCGGGCTCACATGGGCGCAAAGGAGGGAGAGCAGGCATGATCGGCGTTCTGAAAAAAATCTGGCACTTTGCCGGCGAGGAACAGGGCAATATCCGAAAGTCCATGATTTTAGGCTTCTTTTACGCGGTGTTCCACATGTTCCAGATCGCGGCCATCTATGTGGTGGTGCTGGCCCTGGTGGGCGGCTCCACAGACCCCGCCCCGGCATGGCAGGCGCTGGGGCTTCTGCTGGCCAGCATTCTGGGCCGGGCGGTCCTCAACCGCTTCAGCCAGCTCCAACAGACCCACGCCGGCTACTTCATGGTGGCGAATAAGCGTATCTCCATCGGCGACAAACTCAAGCGGGTCCCCATGGGCTATTTCAACGACCAGAGTTTGGGAGAACTCACCGGCATCACCACCACCGTTCTGGACGAGGTGGAGAGCACCGGCCCTATGGTACTGGTTGGTATCCTGGGCGGCCTGATCAATTCTGCCGTCATGCTGCTGTGCATCCTGTTCTGGGACTGGCGGATCGGTCTGCTGGCCCTGGCGGGGATGCTGGTGTATCTGGCCCTTCTCTCCGGAATGGAGAAACAGTCCGCCAAAATCGCCCCCAAGCGCCAGCGGGACGAGGCCCGGCTGGTGGAGGCGGTGCTGGAACAGCTCCAGGGCATGAGCGTCATCAAGTCCTTTAACCTGACCGGAAAGGGTGACAAGCGGGTGCGGCAGGCTCTGGAGGACAGCCGGGCGAACAATCTGGCGGTAGAGAAGCTGTTCACTCCCTATATCTGGGGCCAGGAGATGGTTCTCCACCTGTTCAGCGTTCTGATCCTGGCCGCGTCGGTGGGGCTGTGCCTGACAGGAGCCATGTCCCTCGCCAATGCACTGATGGCGGTCATCGTTTCTTTCCTGATTTTTTCCCAGATCCAGTCCGCGGGCAGCGGCGTGTCCGCCCTGCGTCTGGTGGGCAGCTCCATCGACCATGCAAACCAGGTGGACGACATCCCGGAGATGGATCAGCGCGGCACGGTAATCCGTCCAGAGGACCACGAGATTGTATTCGACCATGTGAACTTCTCCTATGGAAGCCGCCCCATCCTCAAGGATGTGTCTCTGACCATCCCAGATCGAACGACCACCGCCATTGTAGGACCCTCCGGCTCGGGCAAGACCACTCTCTGCAACCTGATCGCCCGGTTTTGGGATGTGGACGGCGGCCGTGTGACCATCGGCGGCCGGGATGTGCGGGAGTACACGCTGGAGTCCCTGATGGAACAGGTGAGCATGGTGTTCCAGCGGGTGTACCTTTTTGCCGACACGGTGGAGAACAACATCAAGTTCGGCTGCCCGGACGCCACCCATGAGCAGGTGGTGGAGGCTGCAAAAAAGGCGTGCTGCCACGACTTTATCTCCGCCCTGCCGGATGGATATAATACGGTAATTGGCGAGGGAGGAGCCACGCTCTCTGGCGGAGAGAAGCAGCGCATCTCCATCGCCCGGTGTCTCTTGAAGGACGCGCCCATCGTCATCTTCGACGAGGCCACGGCCAATGTGGACCCCGAGAATGAGGATCAGCTCCAAAGGGCTATGGAAGCCCTGACGAGGGAGAAGACCGTGCTGATGATCGCCCACCGGCTCAAGACCGTACGGGGTGCGGATCAGATTCTGGTGCTGGACCAGGGCAGCGTCGTCCAAAAGGGTACCCACGACGAACTGATCCAGCAGGCGGGCATCTACCGGGATTTCGTGTCCGAGCGCACGGAGTCCAGCCGATGGACACTTTGATTGATCGAAAAAGACAAAACTGCAGTACAGATATTTGCACTGTGATTTTTGGGTGGCTATGGCATTTGCAGCAAAAAAATCGCCATGCGCAGATATGGGGAACGCTATAAAGAAAGCGTGCAGTTCCAAAACTAAAGTGGAGCTGCACGCTTTCTATTCTACTTCTTTCCTACCTTCCTAAACTCTCCCGGTAACAGTCCAGTGCTCTTTCGGAACAGCTCCGCAAAGCGGCTGGAGGTAGAATAGCCCACAGTCTGCGCAATCTGTCCAATGGACAAATCAGTATTGGTGAGAAGGTACTCCGCCTGGCTCATGCGGCGCTGCTGGATGTACTCGGTGATGGTGCAGTCATAGACTTTTTTGAAACTGCTCTTGAGTTTTGTTGTCCCCATGCAGGCAATCTGGGTCAGACGCTCCATAGGAGCTTCCGCGGCGTAATGATCGCTCAGGTAGGTAGCGACTGTCTGAATACGCTCAATGTCCTGGACTGTCAGCCGCCCAGTGGCCGCCGGACGCTTTTTCTGATACTCCACCACCAGCGACAACGCTTCGGCTACCTTGCTCTCATAAAACAGTTTGGCGGCGATCCCATCTCCGCGGTAATTTTGAAGTTCTGTAAGGAGCCTGGACATTTCCGGAAAGTCTGTTGTCTGGTCGATCTTTCGGAATGCCTCCACCGGATTGCGGTATTCATCCGGATACTGCTTTTTGAGATAATCCTCATAGTAGGCCGGCATGATCTCAATGCCGATGGAGCGAATGGGAATATTTTTGTGGATCAGCACCCGGTAGGGTGAATAGCCGCCAATATAGGTTTTGATACACCCGGCGGACAGCCGGCGGTACGGAGCCAATTCCTCGCCGGATATGGAATCATAGCGGGTGATGCTCAGACACTCTGGCAGGGAGAACTCCAGCAGAGAGTCCTCGTGAAAGGAAAAGTTATGGATCTTGATGTCGTACAGATCCTTTTGCCCATAGGTCCAGTAGGACCCCTCTCCGATTTCGGGCGATAGCTTCCACGAGATCCCTAAAGAACCATACTGCTGATTATCCGGGTCGGGAATAAAGCCGTGCCCTTTTAACAGCGGCGCATAGTATTGCTCAATGATTTCGGGCATGACAAAAGACTCGCCTCCTCTTTACAACGATTGGACGAACTTTTGAAACGAAAAGACGAACCTCGTTTCAAATCATTGAAAGCCGCCCCAATCGAGTGTATGTTATAGGTGACGGTTAGCGAACTCTAACCAAAGAGTAGCATATCACAAAGAAAAAGTCAACATGACGCAAAAACAGGAGGAGCAAAATGAGTAATCAAGTCAATTCACTGAAGAAGGGCCTTACGGTCAAGGATCTTGTGACAACGGGTATTTTCAGTGCCATCTTTTTTGTGTTTACCCTGGTCGGCGGACTTCCGTTCGCCCCGAATCCAGTCCTGACCTTCTATATGCCGATGGGGGCGGCGCTGCTGTGCGGCCCTATTTATCTGCTGATGGTGGCTAAGGTGCAGAAGCGGTGGAGCGTCACAATCCTCGGCATCATCATGGGGATCATCTGGTTTGCCACCGGAATGCACTGGGCGTTTTCCCTGGGCTATATCGGGATGGGACTCATTGCGGACTTGGTAGCCGGCGCCGGTCACTACCGCAACAAGGCCATCAATCTGCTGTCTTATATGCTGATTTCCCTGGGAGGCATCTATACTTATGTGGTGTTCTTTCTTGACCCGGACGGCTGGGCCAGCACCATGCTGAAAAATGGTACGGAACAGTCCTACATCGACACCATGAACGCCTCCGCCCCCTCCTGGCTCCTCGTGGTCATCATCGCCGGCACATTGGCGGTGGCGGCTTTCAGCGGCTGGGTCGGCGGCAAGATGCTGAAAAAGCAGTTTGAAAAGGCTGGGATCACCGCATGATGGGCGGAGCGTCATCCCGGCGCGGGCTGTGGCTGGGGCCCAGGACGAAGATATTGCTGCTGTTGTTCTGCATCCTTTCCGCTATGATGGCCCCGTCCCTTTTCTATGAACTGGGCCTTGTGGTGCTGATCGGGCTGCTCGGCGTCTGCTTCGGGAAGTGGAAATATGCTTGGAAGGGTGTACTGTTCTATGCGCTGATTGTTCTGCTCACCCTCTGGATTATGGACACCATGACGGGCACCTGGCGCACCATGTTTATCGCCTTTTTGGGGCTGTTCCATAAGGTCTATCCCTGTGGGATGCTGTCCGGCATTGTCCTCTCTACCACGAAGGTCAGCGAATTCTTATCCGCCATGAACCGCATCCACGCACCGAAAAAGCTGGTGATCCCGCTGGCCGTTATGCTCCGCTATGTCCCCACCATCCAGGAGGACTGGCGGTTTATCAAGGACGCCATGCGGATGCGGGATGTGTCGCCGTCTCCCAAGGGACTGCTGACGCACCCGGCCATGACGGTGGAGTGCATTTATGTTCCGCTGATGATGGCGGCATCCAAGGCGGCGGATGAACTGTCCATTGCCTCCATTACCCGCGGGATCGAAAACCCGAAGCCACGGACCTGTCTGGTGCAGATTCACATAGGGCCCGCGGATCTTCTGGCGGGCGTCTGCTTCGCGGCGTACCTCGCTGTGGGGCTGTACTGGAAGGGGGTGTTCGGATGATTGAACTGAAGCATGTGTCGTTTGCCTACCAGGGGCAGGAGCATGACGGCCTGCACGACATCAATCTGACGATTGCGGACGGAGAGTGCGTCCTGTTCTGCGGCCGGAGCGGATGCGGCAAGACCACCATCACAAGGCTGGTCAACGGCCTGATCCCACAATTCTATGCGGGAAAATTGACGGGCAGCGTACTGGTGGATGGACAGGAGATCAGCAAGCTGCCCATGTACCAGATCGCTGCTAAAGTCGGCTCTGTGTTCCAAAACCCCAGGACGCAGTTTTTCAATGTGGACACGGACAGCGAAATCGCCTTTGGGATTGAAAATGAGGCCCGGCCGCCCGTGGAGCTGGCGGAGCGGGTGGAGCAGGCTACCGACGACCTGCATATCCGCCCGCTCCGAAACCGCAATATCTTTGAATTGTCCGGGGGCGAAAAGCAGAAGATCGCCTTCGCCTCGGTCTATGCCATGAATCCGGAGATTTACCTGCTGGATGAGCCGTCCTCCAATCTGGATATGACATCTATCCAGGAGTTAAAAGGACATCTGCGGTTGCTTCAAAAGCAGGGCAAGACCATCCTGATCGCGGAGCACCGGCTTTATTATCTGATGGATCTGGCGGACCGGATCGTGTACTTGGAGCAGGGCCGGATTGAGAAGATTTTTACGCCGGAAGAGTTCCACAGATTGCCGAAGGAGGCCCGGGAACGCATGGGATTGCGGGCGGCGGATTTAGCGGAGGTGCGGCCTCCGCAAGTCCACCCGCCGGCATCTTCCCCTGTCCTGGAGCTTCGGGATGTCACGCTCCGGTATAAAAAGCGGACGGTCCTGCACCGCATCAGCCTTGCCGCCGCAAAGGGTGAGGTCATCGGCGTGGTGGGCCACAACGGGGCTGGGAAAACGACCTTTTCCCGCGCCCTGTGCGGGCTCCACAAGGACTGCGAGGGGCAGTTTCTGTGGGATGGACAGGCGATGGAGCGGAAGAACAGGCTGAAACGCTCCTACATGGTGATGCAGGATGTGAACTACGAATTATTTGCCGAGAGCGTGGAGGCGGAGTGCTCTTTCGGCATCCGCAATCCGGACTTGACCCTGGCCGCCTCAACTCTGGAGGAATTGGGGCTGGCTCCCTATCGGGAGCGCCACCCCAACACGCTGTCCGGCGGGCAGAAGCAACGGGTGGCCGTAGCGGTCAGCATGATCTGCGGAAAAGACCTGCTGGTGTTCGACGAGCCCACCAGCGGCTTGGACTTTGACAGCATGACCCAGGTGGCGGGACTGATCCGGCGGCTGTCTGAGCTTGGAAAGGTCATTTTCATTGTCACCCATGATTTTGAATTTGTCTGCCGTACCTGCTCCCGTGTCCTGCATTTTGACGAGGGCGAGATGCCCGACGATATACCCGTTGTGATGGACGCTCTCCCGAAACTGAGAGAGCTGTTCTCTGTCAAGGTGAATGGCTCAGAAGGAGACAGAGAGGGTGGCCTGGGCCATTCAGATGGAAAGGAGAGGTAGTCTATGAAACAGAAGAAAACCAATCGTGTAGCCCTGCTGCTCCACTGGGCCGGGGAGCAAAAGGTATGGCTGTTCCTGGCCGTGCTTCTGGCGATGGCTGGGGGCCTGTGCATTGTGGTGCCCTATATTGAAATTTACCGGCTGATGGACGCCGCCTTTGGCGGGACCTGTACCGAAGAACTGGTGGTGCGGGTCGTGGCTGCTGTGGCTGCGGCGGTGGTGCTCCGCTTTGTGCTGTTCGGTGCGTCTGGGGTAGTATCTCACAAGGGAGCCTACGGCGCGCTGTTCAAGGTACGCTGCATGGTAGCGGAGCACATGGCTAAGGTGCCGCTGGGGGCGCTGAACGAGCGGCGGACCGGAGACATCAAAACCGTACTGAATGAGGACATCGAGAAGCTGGAGCTGTTTCTGGCCCACAACCTGCCGGATCTGGTGTGCTATCTGGTGGGGCCGGTGGTGGTTTTTGCCTACCTGATGACCGTCAATATCCCGCTGGCTCTGATTTCCCTGGTGCCGCTGGTGCTTGCGGTTGTGGTGATGGCGGTCATGTTCCGCAACACGGACGACCTGATGGACCGGGCTAACCGTTCCATCACCGCGCTGAACTCGGTCATGATCGAGTATATCAGCGGCATGAAGCTCATCAAGGCATACAACATGGGGAGCAAATCCTTCCAGAAATTCTCCTCCGCCATCCATGAGGAAAACGCCATGTGGAACGAGACCTCCCGCCGCATGGGGCCACCCTATGCGGCCTTCGTGGTCATCATTGAGTGCGGAATGCTGCTCATGGTGCCGCTGGGCGGGATGTTTTTCCTGAAAGGCTCCCTGACAGCCAGCGCATTCCTGCTGTTCCTCTATGTGGGGTCCATGTACCTGACGGAGATCCGTCCGCTGCAGGAGCTGGGGACCAATTTCGCCAATGTGCTGAACGCGGTCACCAAAGCGAAGGAGATCCTGGATGTCCCCATCTATGAGGGCGGTACGGATTTCCCCCAATGCCATGATATTGAACTGCGGAATGTACGGTTTTCCTACGATGGCAAAACCGATGTGCTGCAAGGCGTCAATCTCAAGATCAGGGACGGAGAGAGGCTGGCCTTGGTGGGGCAGTCCGGCGCCGGTAAGAGCACCATTATCGAACTGATTTCCCGCTTCTATGATGTGCAGGAGGGCGAGGTATTGATCGGCGGGAAAAATGTCAAGGAGCTGGACTACGACACCATCTTGAGCAATGTGGCTATCGTATTTCAAAAGACCTTCCTCACCCGCGACAGTGTACTGGAGAACATCCGCATGGGGAGCAGCGCCAGTCTGGAGCAAGTGAGGGCCGCCGCAAAGGAAGCCCAGATCGATGACTTCATCATGTCTCTGCCGGATGGCTACGATACCAGGGCGGGGAGTTTCGTCTCCCGGTTTTCAGGCGGAGAGAAGCAGCGGATCGCCATTGCCCGCGCCATTTTGAAAAATGCCCCGATCCTGATTTTAGATGAGGCCACCAGCGCCTCCGACCCGGAAAACCAGATGGAGATTGACAGGGCCATCCAAAATCTTTGTAAAGGCAAGACCGTCATTGTGGTTGCCCACCGCCTCAGCGCCCTGAAGATGTGTGAGCGGGTCGCAGTGGTGGAGGACCACACCATCACCTGCGTCGGCACCCATGAGGAAGTCCGCAGGGATAACGCTTACTACCGGAAAGCCTGGGAGGACTATGAAAAGGCCCGGAACATCACCTATCAGTTGGAAGGGGGGCGAGGAGAATGAGAGAACACGATGTCTTGAAAAAGAATAAAAATTTTTATATTGGCGTTGGGGGAACTGTTTTGGAGGGCCTGCTCTCCGGCAGCCTGTTCCTGCTGCTTTACTCGGTCATGCAGTTTTTGTGGGCGGGGCAGTTTGACCTGGACCGGGTGCTGATGCTGACCGGGGCGATTGCCGGCATCTTCCTGCTCCGTATCTTGATTTACAGCTATGGCTACACCAAAGCCCAGATCGGCGGCGCGGAAGTCAGCCAAAATATCCGGCTGTTTATGGGGGATCATCTCAAGCGTATCCCTCTGTCCCGGTTTACCCAGGGGCAGACCGGCGACTACATCAACACCATCACCAGCGATGTCAATAACTATGAAAAGATCCTGACCCACAAAATCGGGGACCTGGCGAAAAACTTTGCCTTGTCCATCATGCTGATTGTGTTTGTCATGACGATCTATGTCCCCGCCGGACTGATCCTGCTGGCGGCGGATCTGCTGCTGATTCCCGGTTTGTGGCTTTCTTTCCGTATGGTGAAGAAGTACGGCAAAGAAAAGAATGACATCTGTGCGGAGAATGTCAGCAGCATCGTGGAGTATGTATCTGGCATCCAGACCTTCCGGGCTTATGGTGTGGGCGGCTTGAAAAACAAGACGGTCATCAGCGCCATGCGGGACTTCTGCCGCATCAGCTTTGTATATGAGGCCAAGGTGCTCCCTGTGGGAGCCGGCCTGGGCATCCTGATCTGGCTGTCCTGCCCGCTGGTCATCTGGACCGCCTACGCGCCGTGGGCAGCCGGGGCCATCGACACGGTTTCCTATCTGCTGGTCTGCATGTTGCCGCTGTTCTGTTCCAAGCTTGCCAACGCCATTTTTGTGGACCTCACCAGTTACAAAAACCTGATGATCTCCAAAGGAAAGATCTTGGGCGTGATGGATGAGCCGGAGGAAAGCGGCAGCATGGAGGCGCTGCGGCCCGCTACCCATGAGATCATCTTTGACCATGTGGACTTTGCCTATGTTCCCGGAGAGCCGGTGCTGAAGCAGGCGTCCTTTACGGTGCCGGATCAGAAGCTGACCGCCATTGTGGGCGATTCCGGCTCCGGCAAATCCACCATCCTGAATTTGATTGCAAAATATTATGAGCCGGCCGGCGGTGTCATCTCCATCGGAGGGAAGCCCATCAATCATGTGGCGGCGGAGCGCGTGCTGGAGCAGGTTTCCATGGTAGATCAGGATGTGTTCCTCTTTGACGACACCATCCGAGACAACATCCGCCACGCCCGCCCCGGCGCATCAGACGCTGAGATTGAGGCAGCCTGCCGGGAGGCCAACTGTGACGGATTTATCCGCAGGATGGAAAAGGGCTACGATACCCCTACCGGCGAGAACGGTAATCTTCTCTCCGGTGGGGAGCGCCAGCGGTTGTCTATCGCCCGTGCCATTCTGAAGGGCAGCCCGATTCTGCTGTTGGACGAGGCCACGGCCTCCCTGGACATCGAGAACGAACTGGCGGTCAAGCAGGCCATCGCCAATCTGCTCAAGGCGAAAAAGACCGTGGTAATGATCGCCCATACCCTGTCCATCGTCAAGAATGCGGATCAGATCCTGGTAGTGGCAGACGGAACAATCAAGGAGTCCGGCACCCACGAGGAGCTGCTGGCCGAGAATGGAAAATATGCGGCCATGTGGAACGCAGAACAGAAAATCACTGTATAAATGAGAGGTCGCGTCTATGAAAAAACTCCATGCGTCGGGCGAGGACTATCTGGAGGCCGTGTTGGTACTCCAAAAGGAAAGAGGGATGGTGCGCTCCGTGGATGTGGCCCGGTATATGGGGGTGTCCAAGCCCAGCGTGTGCCATGCGGTAGCTACCTTGAAAGAAGGTGGCTTCCTCAGTATGGATGAGGATTTCTTCCTCCGCCTGACTAATGTGGGTCGCGAGGTAGCCGAGCAGACCTATGAGAAACACTGCTTTTTCACCCGTCTTCTGGTGGATGCAGGCGTAGAGCCAAAGACCGCCGAGCGGGATGCCTGCCGCATGGAGCATGTGATCAGCGAGAGTAGCTTTCGGCATCTGAAGCAGAATATGGACAAAAAGAAATAGTCGCGGGAGGTGAAGCTGTTGACGGGGGTGGCTGTGCTGCAATATGGGAATTTGTGTATTGACCCAAATCAACGCAGGGTCTATGTAAATGAACAAGTTGTGGAGTTGACCACGATGGAGTTCAATATCTTATACTATCTGGCTTTGCATCCCGGCTGGACCTTTACCCGGGAGCAGCTTTACCGATATGCGATGCCTGATGATTTTGCTTCCGGCCTCGAAAGCGTTACCAGCCGGATCTACAAGATACGGAAAAAACTAAATATCAATGCGATTCAAACTGTACATGGATACGGTTATCGCTTTCAAAAATAAAAATAATGGCTGTGAATAGATTGCCTCTAATCACAGCCATTATTCTATATTCATCAGTTATAGATGCCAGCCAGTTGCCCTTGTGCGTAGAGATAAAAATTTTCGATATATCCCATCCTTTTGTAGTAATTCGTTATGTTTCCCTTGTTGAACAACTCGCCCTTGGTCTATTACAATAATCTGGTCGGCGTTTCGGACAGTGCTCAGACGGTGGGCAATCGAGATCAGCGTCTTATCCTTTGTCAGCTCCTGGATGGCAGATAAAAGCGCCTGCTCATTCTCCGGGTCCACGCTGGAAGTCGCTTCGTCCAGAATGATGATGGGAGCATCTTTCAAAATGGCCCTGGCGATGGAAATACGCTGCTTTTCTCCTCCGGAGAGAGTGGAGCCGCCCTCTCCGATGATTGTGTCGTATCCTTCAGGGAGGGACAAAATGAAGTCGTGGCAGCAGGCCCGTTTTGCGGCCGCTACCACCTGCTCATGGGTGGCTTCCGGCCGGCCAAACCGGATGTTGTTTTCCACAGAGTCGTGAAAGAGGTACACATTCTGAAAGACCATGCTGATGTATTCCAGCACGCTGTCCGCAGTATAATCCCGCACATCTTTTCCGCCAATCCGAACGGTCCCTTCCTGCACATCCCAAAAGCGGGCAATCAGATTGCAGAGTGTGGTCTTGCCGCTGCCGGAGGGTCCTACAATCGCGCAGGTGGTGTGCTCCGGGATTTCCAGCGAAATATCATGGATCACCCGGCGGTCCCCATAGCCAAATGAGATATGTTCCAGAGAAATATCATAGTGGGACACAACCAGTTTCTCCGAGCTGGCATCCATCTTTGGAATGTCGGTGACTTCCTCCAGCCGGTCCAGTTCCGTATTGATCTTCTTGCTCAAAAAGGCGCTGTTGCCCATCGTCTCCAAGTCGGAATAGACTGTGAAAGCGCAGAACAGGAAAGTCAAGCAATAAGGCAGGCTGATCTGCCCTGCCAGATACAGCAGAGCCGCCGCCGCAATCAGCACACAGCTCATGAGCTTAAAGGTCACCCCATAGAAACGGAGGACGCCAGCCGTAGCCTTTTCCTGGCCGTAGTCCGCATCCCATTTTTCCTGGAACGCAGCGCGGACTTCCCGCTGTCCTTCGTCACCTTTAGAGAAAGAACGCAGCACCGAAATACCCCGTATGTATTCCATCACCTTACCGACCAGATGCTCTTGGGCCTCTTGGTAAATAGGGGCATATTGGGCGGCACGAAGCCTCACCCAGCGGAGAACCAGCATCCCAAGCGCCAGCCCCACAAGGCTCAATCCCGCAATCACCGGGCTGAAAAAGAACATCATCACAGACATCAGTACAGCCATAGCCACACCGCTGGTCATCTGCTCAATCGCCAGCATGGAGTACCCCTCCAAATCGGCAATCGTGGTGGTGAGCATGGCCTGAATGGTGCCCAGATTTTGTTCTGAGAAATATCCCATGGGTGCCTGTTTCAGCCGTTCTCCAATCTCCAGACGGTAGTCCCGGAAAATGTCATAGCCGGCCCCGCTCATGGTACGGTCATACATCCACTGGAAAAAGAAGCGGCCCAGTACACTGCCCAGAATTACGCCAAAAGCCTGCCCGATGATGACCGGAGAGAGTCCATCCAGATGGAGCAGAATCCAGAATACACCGAACATCATAAACCCGTTGAAGAATGATTTCAGAATATTGCAGACGATCCCTGCCACGATTTTTCCCCGGCTGTTTCCCGCAATTTTAAAGATACGGCGAATCATTTCAAACATCTTCTGCACCTCCTTCCGTAGAGCCGGCGTAGTCCTGCCACATTTTCCGGTAAAGGGGGCAGTTCTCCAGAAGCTCTTCCTGAATGCCCCGGCCCACAATCTCGCCATTGGCAACAACCAATATCTGGTCGGCATTGCGGATTGTATTCAGTCGGTGGGCCACGACAATCAGAGACTTTCCCGCCACCAGCTTGCTGATAGCCTGCTGGATCAGCGCCTCGTTCTCGGGGTCGGCATAGGCGGTTGCCTCGTCCAAAATGATGACGGACGCCTGCTTGAGCATGGCCCGCGCAATGGTGATGCGCTGCCGCTCTCCGCCGGAGAGGCGGTCCCCGGCATCACCGGCCATGGTATCATAGCCCTGCTCTAACTGCATGATAAAGTCGTGGCAGTTGGCGGCTCTGGCCGCAGCCTCTACTTCCCCGTCGCTGGCATCAGGGTTTCCCATGCGGATGTTTTCCCGAATGGATTTATCAAAGAGAAAATTGTCCTGGGCCACATAGCTGATCTCACCCATGAGCTGTCCAAACGGAATGCTGCGAATATCCTGCCCGCCAAAGCGGACTGTACCGGAGGTCACATCCCAAAAGCCGGCCATCAGCTTGGCAATCGTAGACTTCCCGGAGCCGGATGGTCCAACAATGGCGGTCATGGTACCGGGCTGTGTCTGAAATGAGATACCGTGGAGAACTTCGGCTCCGTTGTACGCAAAATGGACATCCTCGAATTGATAACACCGCTCCCCAAGCTCTGCGGGCTCTGTGGGGC
>UMER01017923.1_pt1 | contig 13844 bp, 10 predicted proteins | sample 1964801 | NCBI WGS metagenome assembly UMER01 (sample SAMEA4836025, study PRJEB28245) | human gut metagenome | biome: gut microbiome; material: fecal sample | place: Denmark | collected 2008 | reverse complement strand
ACCACTGCCAGCTCACCGTCAACACCTTCGCCGATGGCCGCAAGTTCATTTCCGGCAACCGCTGCGACAAGCCCGTCACCGGCAAGAGCGAGGACAACAGCCTCAACCTCTACGCCTACAAGCAGCAGCTTCTGGCCGGCTATAAGCCCGTGGCCGGTAAGCGCGGCTCCATCGGCATCCCGCTCTGCCTGAATATGTACGAGCTGCTGCCGTTCTGGCACGCCTTCTGGACAAAGCTGGGCTTTGCCGTCCACACCAGCCCGGTGTCCAGCCGCGGCCTCTATCTGGCCGGTCAGGCTACCATCCCCAGCGACACCGCCTGCTTCCCGGCCAAGCTCAGCCATGGCCACATCAAGGCCCTGACCCAGATGCATCTGGACGCCATCTTCTACCCCTGCCTGACCTACAACATCGACGAGGGTCTGGGCGACAACCACTACAACTGCCCCGTCGTGGCCTACTATCCCGAAGTCCTCGCCGGCAACTGCCCCGAGCTGGAAGGCCAGAAGTTCATTTACGACTACGTCGGCATCCACCGTCCGAAGGATTTCGTCCACAAGATGGCGAAGGACGTGCTGCCCAAGTATTTCGGCGGCATCTCCGAGAAGGAAGTGCAGGAGGCTGCCAACGCTGCCTATGCCGAGTATGAGGCCCACATGGCACAGATCCGGGTCAAGGGCAGCGAGATCATAGATGAGGCCCGCCGTCAGGGCAGGCGGATCATCGTGCTGGCCGGACGCCCCTACCATGTGGACCCGGAGATCAACCACGGCATCGACCACCTCATCACCCGCCACGGCGCGGCGGTGGTCACCGAGGACAGCATCTCCAACCGGGTGGAGAAGTTCCCCACCAGCGTGCTGAATCAGTGGACTTACCACAGCCGTCTGTATGCCGCCGCCAAGTACTGCACCACCCAGAACGATATGGACCTGGTGCAGCTGGTGTCCTTCGGCTGCGGCGTGGACGCCATCACCACCGATGAGACCCGCGAGATCCTGCAGGAGGGCGGCAAGCTCTACACCCAGCTGAAAATTGACGAAATTACAAACCTGGGTGCTGTCAATATCCGCCTGCGCAGCCTGTTCGCCGCGCTGGATGAGCGAGACGAAGATAAGAAGTAACATAGGAGGAACCTATGGAATACAATTACCCCAAATTCACCCCGGAGATGAAGAAAACTCACACCATCCTCATCCCCAACATGGCCATCACCCAGTTCCGCCTGCTGGAATACGCCCTGCGGTACGACGGCTACAAGTGCGAGATCCTTGGCAACTGCGGCAGCGCTGTGGCACAGCTGGGCCTGAAATATGTCCACAACGATACCTGCTATCCGGCACTGCTGGTCATTGGCCAGTTCCTCGATGCGCTGAACAGCGGCAAGTACGACCTCGAGCACACGGCCCTGCTCATCACCCAGACGGGCGGCGGCTGTCGTGCCTCCAATTACATCCACCTGCTCCGCAAGGCGCTGGTCAAGGCAGGCTATCCGAACATCCCGGTGGCCAGCCTGAACTTCTCGGGCCTCGAGAAGGACAGCGGCTTCCAGATGACTCTGCCTCTGGCCCGCCGGGCCATCGCCAGCGTGTTCTACGGCGATATGCTCTGCGCCCTGCGCAATCAGGTCGCTCCGTATGAGAACGAGAAGGGCGCTGCCGATAAGATGGTAGACCTCTGGGTCGAGCGTCTGGGCCGTGTGCTGCTGGCGGGCAAGGGCTTCACCTCCCGTGAGATGAAGCACACCTTCCCCCTCATCGCAAGGGACTTCAAATCCATTCCCGTCACCCGTGTGCCGAAGGTCAAAGTCGGCGTCGTAGGCGAAATTTACGTCAAGTACAGCCCGCTGGGCAACAACGACCTGCAGAAGTTCCTCGAGAGCCAGGACTGCGAGGTCAACTTCCCGGGTCTGATGGGCTTCGTGCAGTACTGCATCTTCAACATGGGCGAGGACCATGTCCTCTACGGCGGCAAGCTGGCCATGAAGATGGGGACCGACCAGCTGCTCAACTGGCTGGACAGCGTGGAGCGCTCCATGCTCAGGGCCGAGGCCGACGCCGGGTTCTACGCCCCCGGCCCCTTCAAGGAGCTGGTGGAAAAGCCCGAGGGCATCATCTCGCTGGGTGCCAAGATGGGCGAGGGCTGGCTGCTGACGGCTGAGATGATCGAGCTGGTACAGGGCGGTTACGGCAACATCGTCTGCGCACAGCCTTTTGGCTGCCTGCCGAACCACATCGTGGGCAAGGGCATGGTAAACAAGATCCGCGCGATGTACCCCAGCGCCAACATCACCCCCATCGACTACGACCCCAGCGCCACCAGAGTCAATCAGGAGAACCGCATCAAACTGATGCTGGCCGTAGCAAAGGAGCGTCTGAACGCCCCTGCCGAGGCGAAGCCCCTGACCGCCGAGGAGATCGCGGGCGGTGCGCCCGGCCTGTCCCACGTCTGAGAAACTACAGAAGAAACAAAGAAGCCGCACGGTACAGCTTTTCGCTGTACTGTGCGGCTTTTCTTACGCGCCGGAGCGCTTATTTCTTGTGATACTTGCGGTCTTCCTGCTCATAGGCGGGCTCGCAGGTGAGGTACATCCCCAGACGCTTGATGGTGTCCGTATCCACGCTGGACAGGATGACCGTGGAGTGCATGTCGCAGCCCTTGAGCTTGGAGAGCTGCTGCAGAGCGACAGCAGCCGTCTCATTCTCGGCGGCAGAGCTGGACAGCGCGATCAGGATCTCATCGGTGTGCAGGCGGGGATTCCGGCTGCCGAGGTAGTTGGTCTTGAGGGTCTGGATGGGCTCGATGGCGCGGGCGGAGACCAAATCGATCTCATGGTCGATGCCGGCCAGCTTCTTGAGGGCATTGAGCAGGGCAGAAGAGGCTGCGCCCAGCAGGGGACCGTTCTTGCCGGTGACGACGGTGCCGTCCGGCAGCTCGATGGCGGCAGCGGGTGCGCCGCCGGTGCGCTCGGCCGCGGCGTGAGCCTGCTTTTCCACGGCACGGTCGCCGACAGCCAAACCGGCCTGATTCAGCAGCAGCTCCAGCTTGAAGATCTCACTGTCCACGTTCTTGCCAGTCTTGTGGTCGCAGAGAGCCTTGAAGTAGCGGCGGATGATCTCGTTGCGGGAGGCCTCGCGGCAGGCTTCGTCGTCCACGATGCAGTTGCCGGCCATGTTCACGCCCATGTCCGTGGGGGACTTGTAGGGGCTCTTGCCCGCGATGAGCTCGAACATCGCGTTGACCACCGGGAAGATCTCGATGTCGCGGTTGTAGTTGACGGTGGTGACGCCGTAGGCCTCCAGATGGAAGGGGTCGATCATGTTCACGTCGTTCAGGTCGGCGGTAGCGGCCTCGTAGGCGAGGTTGACCGGGTGCTTGAGGGGCAGGTTCCAGATGGGGAAGGTCTCGAACTTGGCATAACCGGCCTTGACGCCCCGCTTGTGCTCGTGGTAGAGCTGGGACAGGCAGGTGGCCATCTTGCCGCTGCCGGGGCCGGGGGCCGTGATGACGACGAGGGGACGCTGGGTCTCGATGTAGTCGTTCTTGCCGTAGCCCTCGTCGCTGACGATGCGGGCCACGTCGTTGGGGTAGCCGGGGATCTTATAGTGGCGGAAGGTGCGCACGCCCACGCTGTTCAGCTTGTGCTCAAAGGCTTCGACCTCGGGGGCGGCGGTGTACATGGTCACGCAGACGCTGCCCACGAACAGGCCCATGCCCTGGAAGGCGTCGATGAGGCGGAGAACGTCGAGGTCGTAGGTGATGCCGTAGTCGCCGCGCACCTTGCTGCTGATGATGTCCTGCGCGCTGATGACGATGACGATCTCGGCCTGCTCCTTGAGCTGCAGCAGCATCTGCAGCTTGGAGTCCGGCTCAAAGCCCGGCAGCACGCGGGAGGCGTGGTAGTCGTCGAACAGCTTGCCGCCAAACTCGAGGTAGAGCTTGTTGTCGAACTGTGCGATGCGCTCCCGGATGTGCTGGGACTGCATCTGAAGATATTTCGCGTTGTCAAAGCCTTTTTTCATGGAATGCTCCTCTTCCTGATTCTACAACTTCATCTCCGGCACGTCGGTGGTGCGGCGGGCCGGAGGGTCACACAAACATCCTATAGTATAGCATACGACAGGCTTCGGCGCAATTATTTTTTGAGGGCCTCCTCGTGCTCCAGGTGCTCAAATTCTTCCAGCTCCTCGATGTCCTCTTTCAGGAACATCAGGCAGAAGCTGATGAAGAGCAGCAGGCAGGAAAGCCAGATGGCCCGGCTGCCCATGGGGGCCAGTGCAAGGCTGCCGAGGCCGGCACCCAGCGCGAACAGGAAGATGATGGCGAAGTAGTGAATCGCCTTGCCGAAGGCTTTGGTGCTGCCGCCCACCAGCCATGCGCAGAGGGAGTCCATGCCGCTGCGCAGATTGCCGATGCACATGGTGCTGGCGAAGGCATAGCCGTTCACCTTGCGGAAGGATTGTACCTGCATGGCGCAGGAGAAGGAGACGAGGGAGTTGGCCAGCAGATTCAGCTCCTGCGGCAAAAAGCCCACGACGAAGAGCAGCAGGATCTCGAACAGCACCACCAGCTGACGCCAGTGGAGCCACTGCATCCGCTTGAGCTTGAGGCGGATGAACTCGGCCACAAAAATGCCCAGCGCAAAGGCGCACAGAGGCATCAGGTAGCGCAGGGCCTCGCCCCACTCGCCCGCAAACAGCTTGACGGCCATCAGCACGATGTTGCCGGTCTGGGCGTTGGCGAAGACCTTGCCGCGGTATAAATAGGTATAAACATCCTGCAAGCCGCCCGAGACGGAGAGAAACAGGGCGGTGATAAAAGCTTCGGACATCTGTCCGTGAGGTTTGAGAGATGGCATAAAAGCTCCTCCTTCTATCCAGAAAATAATTCCATGCCATACTATAGCGCAAAACCGGCGTTTTGTCAAAAACTGCGCCATATTTTTTATAGATAATGACGATTCCGGGCGGGTATCGCAGGATGCGCTTTGTTTTGCAATGCGGCGCAGACTGTGGTAGAATACATAAAACAGCTTTTTTCAGGAGAAGGAGGGGCTTTCTGTATGCCCAATATCATCGAGATCACGGATTTCCACGCGCCGGAGCTGGACCCTTATGCCCGGCTGACCCAGAACCAGCTGCGCAATCGCCTCGAGCCGGAGAAAGGCATCTTCATCGCTGAGAGCCCCAAGGTCATCGACCGGGCGCTGGACGCAGGCTACAAGCCCGTGTCCCTGCTGATGGAGCGCAAGCAGATCACCGGCCCGGCAGCGGGCATCCTGAGCCGCTGCGGCGACGCGCCGGTGTACACGGCAGATCGGGAGATGCTGGCAGAGCTCACCGGCTTTGAGCTGACCCGGGGCGTCCTCTGCGCCTTCCGCCGCCCGGCACCCCGCCCGGTGGAAGAGCTCTGCAAAAACGCCCGCCGGGTGGCCGTGCTGGAGGGCATCGTGGACTCCACCAATGTGGGGGCCATCTTCCGCTCGGCGGCGGCACTGAACATGGACGCTGTCCTCATCAACCCCTCCTGCTGCGACCCGCTCTGCCGCCGCGCCGTCCGCGTCAGCATGGGGACGGTGTTCCAGGTGTCCTGGGGGCAGCTGGGCGAGACCCCGGCAGACTGGCCGGAGAAGGGGATGGACATCCTCCACTCCCTCGGCTTCAAGACCGCCGCGATGGCCCTCAGCGACCGCTCGGTGAGCATCGACGACGAGCAGCTTGCAAAAGAGCCGAAGCTTGCCATCGTGCTTGGCACCGAGGGCGACGGCCTCGCCGCCGGCACCATCGCTTCCTGCGACTACACGGTCAAGATCCCCATGTCCCACGGCGTGGATTCGCTGAATGTCGCTGCCGCCAGCGCCGTCGCGTTCTGGCAGCTGGGCAAAGAATAAACGAAAAAAGGAATGCCTCCCCGCCGGGGAGGCATTCCTCTTTATGCTCAGATACTTGCTAAGAATCGCTCAAAGCCTGCGCGGCCAGCCTCGTCCAGCTTGTAGACGCCGGCGTCTGCGAGGACCTCGGCAAAGACATGGCCGATCTCGTCCTGTACGATGGTGTGGACATTTTCGGCGTTCAGCTCCGGATGGCGGGCGAGGATGTCCATCGCCCACTCGGAGTGCTTCTGGATGTTCTCGCCGTACTCAGCGGCGGGGGTGCGGGCCGCGAGGGCGGCTTCCACATCGGCCATCTCGGCTTTCAGGCGGCTGGGCAGAACGGCCAGACCCATGACCTCGATGAGGCCGATGTTCTCCTTTTTGATGTGGTGGAGCTTTGCGTGGGGGTGATAGACGCCCAGCGGATGCTCCGGCGTGGTGATGTTGTTGCGCAGCACCAAATCGAGCTGGAACCTGCCGTCCCGCATCCGGGCGATGGGGGTGATGGTGTTGTGAGGTTCGCCGTCGGTCTCGGCGTAGACAAAGCAGCTCTCGTCAGTGTAGCCCCGCCATGCGGTCAAAATCCGATCGGCCAGCTCCACAAGGCGCTCGTCGTCGGCGCAGGTGAGGCGGATGCAGCTCATGGGCCAGTGGACGATGCCGGCGTCCACATCCTCAAAGCCGGGGAAGACCCACTTCTTCTCGATGGGCGCTTTGGCCATGGCGAACTCGTAGTGGCCGCCCTGGAAGTGGTCGTGGCTCAGGATGCTGCCGCCCACGATGGGCAGGTCGGCGTTGCTGCCCACGAAGTAGTGGGGGAAGAGGGACACGAAGTCCAGCAGCTTGCGGAAGGTGGCACGCTCGATCTTCATGGGGGTGTGGTGGTTGTTAAAGACGATGCAGTGCTCATTGTAGTAGACATAGGGGCTGTACTGGAAATTCCACCCACTGTCGTTGATGGTCAGCGGGATGATGCGGTGATTTTCCCGGGCGGGATGGTTCAGCCGGCCGGCATAGCCCTCGTTCTCCACGCAGAGCTGGCACTTGGGGTAGGCGCTCTGAGGAGCCAGCTTTGCGGCTGCGATGGCTTTGGGGTCTTTTTCGGGCTTCGACAGGTTGATGGTGATGTCGAGGTCGCCATAAGGAGTCCGGGTCACCCACTTGACGTCTCGCTTGATGCGGTAGCGGCGGATGTAATCGGTGTCCTGGCTGAACTTGTAGAACCAGTCGGTGGCGGCCTGGGGGCCGTCGGTCTCGTACCGCTCTTCGAAGTTGGCGCGGACGATGCTGGGGCGGGGCGTCAGCACACCCATGAGCCGGGTGTCGAAGAGGTCGCGGGCCGTGGGGCTGTCGTCGCAGACGCCCCGGGCTGCGGCATCGTCCACCAGCGTTTTCAGGATGCTCTCGAGGTCGGCGTAGCAGACGTCGCCCTCCGGCTCTGTGAAGCTGTCGAGCTGCATGGTCATGAGCAGCTGGTTGCGGATGTAGATCTCGTCGTCAGGCAGGATGAGGCCGGTGTCCAGACCGTAGTTGACGAGCTGCTGGATGGCAGTGGAGATCATAGGACAGCGCCTCCCTCCGGGCGGATGGACAGGACGTGGCAGCGACCCTCGCCGAGGATGGCTTCCATACCGGCCTTGAACTCATCCAGCATCTCCACAGGCACGAAAGCCTGCACCGTGCCGGCGAAACCGCCGCCGTGGACGCGGACAGCGCCCTTATCGCCCAGCAGATGCTTGGCGGCAGCGATGGTCACGCCCACTTCCTGATGCTCCTTGTAGCCTGCGGGGATGACGTTCTGCAGATACTCCCAGCTGCTGCGGCCGGACTCGTTCACGAGGCAGAGGAAGGTGTCGAAGTCGCCATCGCGGAGTGCGGCCACCTGCTTGGCCACACGGTCGTTGTCAGCGTAGACGTGGAAGGCACGGAGGACGGCGCGGTCGCCGCACTGCCTGCGGCACTCGGGCAGCTTTGCAAGGAAGGTCTCGAACGGCACATCCCGCAGCACCTCGCCGCCGCAGACAGCGGCCACGGCGCGGCACTCAGCCGGGATGGCGGCGTACTCGTCGGTCAGGTCGGCGTGGTCTGCGCCGGAGTCGAGGATGCAGAGGGCCAGACCGGCCTTGGAGAAGTCCACAGCCACCGGCTCCACCACGGGCTTTGCGGGGCTGGCGAAGTCGATGGTGATGATGTTGCCCACGCTGGAAGCCATCTGGTCCATCAGGCCGCAGGGCTTGCCGAAGTAGACGTTCTCAGCCCACTGGCCGATCTGCGCGATGGCGATGGGAGAGACCTTCTTGGCCATGAAGCAGTCGTTCAGGATGACGCCGATGAGCACCTCAAAGGCGGCAGAAGAGGAGACGCCGCTGCCCTTCGGCACGTTGGAAGAGATGTAAATGTCCAGACCGGCCAGCTTTGCGCCCCGCTGGGTGAAGGCGGCGCACTCGCCGCGCAGCAGGGCGGCGGTGGTGTTCTCCTCTTCCTTGCGGGCCTCGAGGTCGTTCAGATCAATGACGCACAGATCATAGCCCTCGCTCTGGACGCGGAGCTGGTTCTTGTCGTTGGGGGCTGCGGCGGCGATCATGTCGATGTTCACGCTGCCGGCCAGCACCCGGCCATGCTGGTGGTCGGTGTGGTTGCCGCCGATCTCGGTGCGGCCCGGCGCGCTGTAAAGGCCGGCCTCAGCGTGGGAGCCGAAGGTCTTTTCCAGCCCGTCCAGCACGGCGGCGTAACGGGCGGCTTCAGAGGCCGTCTCGGCGGGAGCACAGCAATACAGGGAGGCGAGGCGCGCGGCGTGGACGCCGTCGGACAGCTCCTGCTTCCATACGGGAATGGACTTCATCATGGAATCTTCCTCCTGACAGACAGATACTTTTTTATTTCGTGTGGGCGATACAGCCCGCTTCTAATCCTATAGTAAAGGATTTGTCCGGAAAAAACCATGTGTTATTGTTGCATCTCAATGAAAAGTTGCAAAAAATCCCCTCCGGGGCTGTCCGGCGGGGATGCAAAATAAAAATCTCGGATAAATTACAACTGAGACAAAAGTTTTTTCGAAACCGGGAAAGCATTGTGTAACTGCGCCGAAACTTCCCGCTGCCGCGTCCCGGCGGGGGAGCGGGCCGCGATATGGAGAAACCTTACTGCGGTGGGCAGTGCAAAAGAAAAGGCCGCGCTCCACTTTTCCGGCGGAGCGCGGCCTTCTTGTTAAGGGAAGAAAATTAAGATGTCAGGCGGAAGACGAGGGAGCAGCGCCCTCCGGCCCGGGAACACAGGGAAAAATCACTGCATCAGGCTGCAGACGGCCTCGGCGTAAGCGGCGGGGTCATCCACGGGCAGGCCCTCGATGAGCTGTGCCTGTGCGTAGAGCAGAGCGCTGTACTTCTTGAGCTTCTCGGTATCGCCAGCCTCCTGTGCGGCTTTCAGCACAGCGAAGACGGGGTGGTTGACGTTCAGCTCCAGCACCTTGTCGCTCTTGACGCCCTCACTGCCGGGCTGCTTGGAGAGCACCTTCTCCATCTCGATGGACAGCGGGCCGTCGGCGGACAGGCAGACGGGGTGGTCCTTCAGGCGGGTGGAGACTTTGACCTCCTTGACCTTGCCGTCCAGAGCGTCCTTCATGGCGTCAAACAGAGCCTTGTTGGCGGTGGTAGCCTCTTCGGCGGCCTTCTTCTCGTCCTCGGTCTCGAGGCCCAGATCGCCGCTGTTGACGTTCTTGAACTCGACGGTGCCGTCCTTGCCCTCGGCATCCTTGCGGGGATAGGTGCGCATGATCTGCAGGCAGAACTCATCCACATCCTCGGTCAGGAGCAGGACGTCGTAGCCCTTGTCCATGACCAGCTCAGCGGCAGGCAGCTTTGCCAGACGGTCGGTGGAGTCGCCGGCGGCGAAGTAGATGTACTTCTGCTCGGCGGGCATCTTGTCCACATACTCCTGCAGAGTGACCATCTTCTGCTCCTTGGCAGACCAGAACAGCAGCAGGTCGCGCAGCAGCTCGGCGTGCATCCCGTAGTCGGAGTATGCGCCGAACTTCAGCTGACGGCCAAACTCCTTCCAGAAGCTCTCGTACTTCTCGCGGTCGTTGGCCAGCATGGCGTGGAGCTCGTTCTTGATCTTCTTTTCCAGAGCGTTGTGGATGAGCTTGAGCTGATTGTCCTTCTGCAGCATCTCACGGCTGATGTTCAGGCTCAGATCCTGGCTGTCCACGATGCCCTTGACGAAGCTGAAGTAGTCGGGCAGCAGGTCGGCGCACTTCTCCATGATGAGGACGCCGGATGCGTACAGAGCCAGACCCTTTTCGTAGTCCTTGGTGTAGAAGTCATAGGGGCGGTGGCTGGGCACGAAGAGCAGGGCGTTATAGTTTGCAGTACCCTCGGTGCGGCTCACGATGACGCGGGCGGGGTCGGCGTAGTCGCTGAACTTATCCTTGTAGAAGTTTGCATACTCCTCGTCGGTGACTTCGCTCTTCTGCTTCTTCCAGATAGGCACCATGCTGTTCAGAGTTTCCAGCTCGGTGTAGGTCTCCCACTCGGGCTTGTAGTCGTCGGGCTTGGGGTCGGGTTCGGGCTTCTGACGGCTCTTTTCGCGCTCCATCTGGATGGGATAGCGCACATAGTCGCTGTACTTCTTGACGATGGCCACGATGCCGTACTCGTCGAGGAAGTTGTCGTAGTTGTCGGTCTCCGTGTCGGGCTTGATGTGGAGGATGATGTCGGTACCGGCAGTCTCCTTCTCAGCAGGCTCAAGCTCATAGCCGTCAGCACCGCTGGACTCCCACTGCCAGGCCTCGGCGGAGCCGTAAGCCTTGGAGATGACCGTCACTTTGTCGGCCACCATGAAGGAAGAGTAGAAGCCGACACCGAACTGACCGATGATGTCGATGTTCTCATCCTTGTTGTCCTTCTTGAAGTCGAGGGAGCCGGAGTGGGCGATGGTGCCGAGGTTCTGCTCCAGCTCTTCCCGGGTCATGCCGATGCCGTTATCGGAGATGGTCAGGGTGCGGCTGTCCTTGTCGCGGGTGAGCAGGATGCGGAAATCGCCTTTGTTCATGCCGACGGAAGTGTCGGTCAGGCTCTTATAATACAGCTTGTCGATGGCGTCCGAAGCGTTGGAGATCAGCTCGCGCAGGAAAATTTCCTTGTTGGTGTAGATGGAGTTGATCATCATGTCCATCAGCTTTTTGCTCTCGGCCTGAAATTCTTTTTTCGCCATAATACAAAACCTCTTTTTATCAGATTTTAGCGTCCCGGCGGCGGAACTGCCCGGGCGCGTGTCGCAGCAGGATCTGCCTGTGGAGAGTGCCGGCACACGGAGCGGAAAACCACTCGCGAAAACTTAGCACTCACAACTTTCGAGTGCTAATATACACCGCTGAGAGACAAAAATCAAGGGGTTTCATAAAAAGTTCAAAAAACTTTCCATTCGGGGCAAAAGCCGCCTTTACTTTCCCGCGCCAAAGCCGTATAATGGGCCGGAATGACAGACCTGTTTATAAGGAGGATGAGGGATGCGGCAGATAGAGCTGGAACTTACAGGCGGCGGTGTGCTGACGGTTTCCCTGCGGGCGTCGCTGGACGCCATGCCCGCCGTGAAGCAGCGGCCTTTGGTGCTGGTGGTGCCGGGCGGCGGCTACAACCATGTCAGCCCCCGGGAGGGCGACCCGGTGGCCCTGCAGTTTGCGGCGGCGGGCTATCACACCGCCGTGCTGACCTACAGCGTGGGGGAGGGGGCGCAGAACTACCAGCCTCTCCGACAGCTGAACGAAGCGCTGGCTCTGCTGCGGCAGAATGCGGGAGAGTGGCATATCCTGCCGGATAAGATCGCCGTCTGCGGCTTCTCGGCGGGCGGACATCTGGCCCTGTCCGGCGCGGTGCTGGACATTCCGGGCGAGACGGCCCAGCAGAGGCCCAATGCAGTGATTTTGGGCTACCCGGTCATCACGGCAGGGGAGTTTGCCCACCGGGGCAGCTTCGTCCAGCTGGCGGGCAGCGAGGATGCTGCCGCACAGCAGGCGTTCACCTTAGAGGATAAGGTGACCTCCGACACACCGCCGGTCTTCGTCTGGCATACCATGGAGGATAAGACCGTTCCGGTGGAGAACACGCTTCTCCTGCTGGCCGCCCTGCGGAGGGCGGGCGTGCCGTGCGAGGCACATCTGTTCGAGAAGGGCGCTCACGGCACCAGCATCAGCACCGCCGAAGTGGATGCCGCCGACCCTCACCGCGCCCATTGGGTGGCTCTCTGCCTCGAGTGGCTGGGGGAGACGTTTGGGTTCAAATTGAGTTGAATTTGGACATTCCTACAAAAAATTCATAAATTTATGGTTGACCTGCCCAAGATTTGAGCGTATACTGGTCAGCGGAAACAAACGAGGAAGAAGGAAACATACATGGAAAAGAAGATCTCGGTCAAAGACCTGCTGATGCAGGCATTCCTGACGGGCTGGGAGCTCTCCGACAAGAGCATCGCTCAGGACGAATATCTGCAGAGCGCCATTCAGGTCATCGAAGTGCTGCAGGTGGAGCCGGAAAACGTCTACGCGGAAGAGGGCCTCGGCCTGACCGACGGCGACGAGGTAGACCATCTGGACGACCTGCTCCGGGCCGACGGCCAGTGGCTGTATTACGGCGTGGAGGCGGAGAATTTCTTCCTCATCCAGTGGTACCCGGACGAAGCATCCGCCAAGGCAAAGCTGGCACAGCTCGAGGAGCTGGGCGACGGCAAGCAGTACCTCGTGGACCTGGACCTCAAGCGCACGAACCCCACCGAGGCCGAGAATTTCGGCAATTCCAATCCGGTGCGGCTGAGAAGTTGACCTCGTGCGAAAGCCTCTCCCTTTGGGAGAGGTGGCACCGTAGGTGACGGAGAGGGCAAGCCTGTTGCGATAGAGCGGCTCGTACAGCGATAAGCTGTCTCTTTGTCAGAGCGAAGCTATCGCCGCGTCAACACGACTCTCTGCCAGCGTCCTTGCCCTCTCAGGCGCTCACGCGCCAGCTCTCCCAAGGGGAGAGCCTTTTATAATGGAAAGAAAGGAAACTTTTCAATGCAGCTTTCTGATACGGAGCGTCAGCGCCTCACCGCCATTCTGGCCCGATATGACCAGCACCCCGAAGTGCAGCGGATGCGGGAATTTATCCAGCACGGCGATGTAACCACCTACCAGCACTGCAAGAATGTGGTGTTGGTGAGCTTCTGGCTCAACCGCCGCTTCCATCTGGGCGCGGATGAGACATCGCTGGCCGTGGGGGCCTTCCTCCATGACTTCTATCTCTACGACTGGCACAAGCGCAGCTCTTTCCGGGGCCTGCGCCGCCTGTTCGAGATGCACGGCTTTGCCCATCCCGGCTCTGCCTGCGTCAATGCCGAGCGGTGCTTTGCCATCACCAGAAAAGAGCAGAACATCATCTCGAGCCATATGTGGCCCCTGACCTTCCGCCATGTCCCCACCTGTCGGGAGGCGGTCATCGTCTGCCTGGCCGACAAATACTGCGCCGTGCTGGAAAGCATGTTCCAGCGCACCCGGGTGGCCGATACCGATGCCGGGGAGAACGAGTGGTAGCCCTCTCAGTCATCGCTGCGCGATGCCAGCTCCCCCAAAGGGGGAGCCATTGGCATGTCGGGCCACTTTCCGCTGGACGCTGAAAGCTTGATATGACGCAAAAAATAGTGCCCTGCTACAGAGATTAGCAGCAGCTTGACAAGGGATATTGTCCCGAAGCTGCTGCCCTCTGTAGCAGGGCACTACTGTTTACGATAAAACCCAACTTTGCTCGTCCCGCGTGGCCTGACCGACACGCCAGAGGCTCTCCCTCTGGGAGAGCTGTCACCGAAGGTGACTGAGAGGGCTAGGACGCTTCCGGAGAGGAAAACCCGTTACAGCCTTTTATACCCCGCAGGCTCGTCGGCTTTGGCGCGGCGCTCCATCAGGTAGGTGTCCAGCCAGCGGCCATGACAGTCCCGGGCGATGCGCTCC
>UMER01003238.1_pt1 | contig 13934 bp, 10 predicted proteins | sample 1964801 | NCBI WGS metagenome assembly UMER01 (sample SAMEA4836025, study PRJEB28245) | human gut metagenome | biome: gut microbiome; material: fecal sample | place: Denmark | collected 2008 | reverse complement strand
ATATTGGGTATAGACCGGTATTGATTGATACCTTTGAGAACGGATACTGCTTCAAAGAGGGCAATATTATAAAAAACAGTTTTAAGGATGGCAATGCAAATGTAATTGAGAATTTTAAATCTGTGTCCTTTGATTATCAGAAGAATGGAGATGTTGTATTGTTTGAACAGCAGAAATTTAACTCAAAACTTACTCCGTCAGGTGATATTATTGCCACTGTAAATGGAACAAATTTGTATTATGTACATTATATAAATAAAGTGGTATCAGATGATTACGAATTGACAGAACAAGATAAAAAAGACCAGTCCAGTGGAAAAGTTGTATTCAGTTACGATGACAGTGCTTCTCAGATTGAAGTCAGTCAGGTTCAAAGCGTTAACTGGAATAAGGATGGCATCCAGTATGATTTGCTGCAAATAGATGGAAAATTATCTGCCGAAGAACTTGCAGATATGGCGAGAGAGGTTATTAATAACAGAAGATAAAGAAAAAAAGATGGTGGATTCAGTCCGGTTCACCATCTTTTTGTAACTGTTGTGGAAATACCTGTATCGCAGCTGATGCATAATATGTTATAATTTACAGATAGTGTAGCTGTCCAGAACTTTTATAGTTAAAATAAAAGTACAGCCTTTCGATTCATTCAATTAGCTGTACTCTCATTTCCTAGATTGACATGATCCAGCAAAGGGATTGCGTAATTGATATCGTTACGCTGCCCTTCACGGATCATAAAATAAACCGGATAACCGTATGCATCTACAACTGCATGGATTTTTGTGCTGGCTCCACCACGGCTGTGTCCGATTTCGTTTGGAGGCCCCCTTTTTTTGCTCCAGCACTATGCTGATGAGCTTTGACGATAGAAGCGTCCATTGACAGTTCTGTTAATTCGGCTTCTAAGCTCAAAACACGAAAAATATTATCAAGGGTGCCGTCTTCAATCCATTTACGGAAACGGGAATAAACCGTTTGCCAGGAGCCATAACGTTCTGGAAGGTCTCGCCATGGAGCTCCGCTACGAGCAATCCAAACAATTCCATTCAGAATTGTCCGGCTGCATTTTTGTGGGCGTCCCTGTTTTCTAGAATTTTCAGGCGGCAGTAATGAAGCTATACGGTTCCATTCTTCATCGGTTAATTCGTATCGTCTCAACATAATTTTTCAATTCTATCATAAAAGGATTTTGGGGTTAAGATGGGGTAATGAGAAATTTTCTATCCGGATGTCCTGTTTATTCTTTATGATCATTCCAATACATGCGACAGTGCAGTGCCCTTCCCGGAAATAAAAAAACGGCTCATATCTTCATTCTCCAGTTCAAAATTGGTGTCCAGGGCTATCCTTTCGCCTGATAGTTTTCATACAGTTCAGAAAAGAAGCTGTTCTTTCAGTTTCCATTTTCTGTTCCTGGAAGTAAAGGCTGCCTCCACAGAATTCAGAAGCAGCAGCTTTTTCTGCTCCTGGGTAAGATCTAACAGAGATTCCATATATCGGAATTCCCGGGAAAGGGTTGTTCTTTCAATCGCCGGATCATCGGTATTTAAGGTTACCTTAAGTCCCATTTCGAGAAATGCTTTCAGCGGATAAGCAGACATTTCTTCCATAGCTTTTGTCTGGCGATTGCTCGTAGGGCACATTTCCAGAAAAACCCCCTTATCCTTTACAAGCTGTATCACTTCCTTATTTCCCGCGATCCTCACACCATGACCGATCCTGACTGCCCCCATATGGACAGCTGTTTTTACATCCTCTGCATTTCCGGCCTCGCCTGCATGGATGGTAAATGGAACCTGATATTCTCTTGCTTTTGCAAAAAGCGCCTCGTAATTTTCTGTTGGAAAGAGTGCCTCGGCTCCTGCAAGATCGATAGCAACCACGCCGCCATCTTCAACAAGATATTTTTTTGCCAGCTCCAGAGTTTCCAGATTTTCTTTCTGGTTAAGATCACCGCGCATACAGCATAAGATCAGATTACCGGGGATGGGAGCTCTTTTCAGACCACGTAATGCAGCATGGATCGCTGTTTCCTGAGTCATTTCCTTCTGTGTATGGAGCTGTGGGGCAAAACGAAGTTCTGCGTAGATCACACCGTCTTCTTTCATTTCAGAAAGGATAAGATAAACAGCCTCTTCCAATGCCTCTTCTGTCTGAAGAAGGGAAAGAGGCAGGTCAAAGCATTTCAGAAAATCATTGAGATTTTCGCAGGTATCCGGCACAGAAAGGAGAGAAAGAAGCTCTTCATCTGTGGCAGCCGGAAGCGTGATCTGCTGCAATGCGGCAAGTTTTCTGGCTATCTCTGTGGTAATGCAGCCGTCCAGATGTGCGTGGAGATCGATGTAGTGATCAATTCTATTTTCTGTTTTCATAGGCGCTAAGTACCTCCCTGGTTGGATTTATTCTTATCCCTGAAATGGGTTTGCGTTTCTTATGGTATCTGTCGGAAGGAAATATTAAGGTGAATTCCGGGTTATATTTCCTGTGTGGCTTTTTTTAACCAGGATTGCTCTTCTTCATTCAGATACGGAGAAATCTTTTCGTATACAAAGGCATGATACTGATTGAGCAATTTGCGCTCTCCTGCTTCCATCTGTTCCGGATCGATACCTTCCAGATCAAATGGGACCAGAGTCAGTGGCTCAAATTTCATAAACTGGCCGTAGGATGTTTTTTCGGCTTTTTTGCAAACTACAAGATTTTCGTGACGGATGCCGAATTCATTTTCCGCATAATATCCCGGTTCATCGGAGGTGATCATCCCTTCTTCCAGAACAGGAGCCGGAAGCTCGGCAGGGCTTTTCCAGCGAAAACTCTGCGGTCCTTCGTGTACATTGAGAAGATAACCTACGCCATGGCCGGTTCCGTGGTTGTAATCCTCTCCCATAGCCCAGAGAGGTCCTCTAGCCAGGGCATCCAGATTCAGGCCGGTACAGCCGTAACGGAATTTTGCTGCTGCCAGGTTCAGGTGTCCACGGAGTACTGCTGTGAAATATTTTTTTTCTTTTTCAGTAACCGGGCCAAGTACAACGGTGCGGGTGATATCAGTAGTGCCCTCCAGATAATGTCCGCCTGTATCCATCAAAACCAGCCCTTTTGGCTCCAGTGGAATATTGGTTTCTTCTGTTGCACTGTAATGGACAATGGCTCCATGTGCACCGTAGGCAATGATGGGATCAAAGCTGTTTCCCTGAAAATTCTCCTGTCCGGAACGGAATTCATAGAGCTTATCAGCAGCGGAAAGCTCGGTGATTTCCTTCATTCCCACATTCTTCTTCAGCCAGTGGATAAACTTCACCATTGCAACGCCATCTTTAATATGGGCTGTCTTTTCATTCCGGACTTCGGTTTCATTTTTGATGGCTTTTGGGAGAAGGGTCAGATTTTCACCGTCCAGGATCGTTACCGTCTTTGGAATACTGCTGACCAGCCGGCTGTTTACATTGCTTCTGGAAAGAAATACCTTTTTCTCTTCGGGAATCGTCTGTACATAGGTGTAAATATCATCATATGGATAAATGGCAATACCGTCTTTGGAAAGTGCTTCCTTAACAGAATCCGAAAAGGCTTTTTCATTGACAAAAAGACGGAGCTCACTGTCATCCAGCACAAGATAGGAAAGAACTACCGGGCAGCAGTGGATATCATTTCCGCGGATATTTAAAAGCCATGCAATGTCATCAAGGGAAGTGAGGATAAAGAGGTCTGCGCCCTTCTCTTTCAGTTTGCTGCGGATCTCACGGATCTTGTCTGCTCTGGATCTTCCGGCCCATTTTTCGGATAATTCCATTACCGGTTCACAGGAAAGTGCCGGACGATCATCCCAGATATTTCCGATGAGATCCTCATTTACAGAAAAATGTACCTGTTTTTTCTGAAGGATTCTTTCTAGCGTCTCTGCTTCTTCTGCGCTTACGGTACGGCCATCGAAGCCGAGACACATTCCCTCTTTCAGATTTTCTTCCAGGAATTTGTGGATCGTTGGTACGTCCGGTTCTCCCATCTTAAACAGAGTAACCGGAGTTCCCTCTAACTGCTGTGCAGCCTGGATAAAATATCTTCCGTCTGTCCAGAGTCCGGCCATGTCCTGCATGATCACGGCAGTTCCGGCAGAACCGGTAAATCCGGTGATGTATTTTCTGCATTTAAAATAATCCCCAACATACTCAGAACCATGAAAATCATCGGTCGGAACCAGATAAGCATCGATTCCCTTTTCCTTCATTTGTTTTCGAAGAGCTGTGATCCGTTCTGTAACTGTCATAATCTTATGCCTCCTCTGTATAACTGTTCTTTATCGCAAAGCCATGATCCATAGGGCCGTTTCCCTTTCCCAGATCCAGCATGGCAGCAAGGGCTCCGGAAATATAGTCCTTGGCACGGTTTACAGATTCCACCATGGAAAATCCCTTTGCAAGGTTGGAAGTGATGGCCGAGGAAAGAGTACATCCTGTTCCGTGGGTGTTGGGATTGTCGATCCTTTTTCCCTCAAAACACTGATATGTTCCATTCACATAGAGAAGATCATTGGCATCATTGAGCTTATGTCCGCCCTTGCAGAGAACTGCACAGTGATACTGCTCGGAAACCTGTTTTGCAGCTTCGATCATATCATCGGCGCTTTTGATCTTCCGTCCGGTAAGCACCTCGGTTTCCGGGATATTGGGGGTGAGAAGATCTGCAAGAGGAAACAGTTCTTCCTTCAGAACATCCACCGCCTCCTCACTGATCAGTCTTGCACCGCTTGTGGCAACCATAACCGGGTCCACCACGATATTTTTTGCCCGATACTGTCGGAGCTTTCCTGCGATCATATGGATCAGATCACTTTCGGAAACCATTCCGATCTTTACTGCATCCGGAAAGATATCCGTAAAAATACAGTCCAGCTCCTGACCCAGGAACTCTGCGGTTGCATTCTGGATGGCTGTGACACCGGTGGTGTTCTGGGCAGTCAGCGCGGTGATGGCACTCATGGAGTATACTCCGTTTGCCATCATGGTTTTAATATCGGCCTGGATCCCGGCTCCTCCGCTGGAATCGCTGCCTGCGATGGTTAATGCTGTTTTCATCTTTGGTTTCCTCCGTTTTCTGTGAATATATGGTTCTGTAACTCTGTCAGATCCCGACAGTAGATATAGGCATCCTTTTTCATCTGTTCCTGATCCGGTTCTCCCAATGCGTCATAAATACTGGCAGTCAGAAATCCTGCATTTCCGGCAGTCTGCAACGCGTAGAGTGAATCCTCCACAACCAGCGTCCGGGATGGCTCCGTTCCCAGTGCTTCTGCAGCTGTAAGATAGACCCTCGGAGAATGTTTGCTTTCTCCGATCTCACTGGTGGTATAGATTTTATCAAAAAAGGAAAGAAGTCCGTTTCTTTCCAGCGCCCGGCAGATATGTTCCCTGGGGCTTGAGGTTGCCACCGCAGCCGGGATTTTCTGTTCTGCAAGACATTGAAGAAGTTCTCTGGCACCTGATTTTGCCGGGACCTCTTCAAAATAGTATTTACGGATCCGGGATTTCAGATCCATCACGATCTTTTCTTCGGAATACGCAAGAGTAAATCTGTTTTTCAACCAGGCTGCTCCCTGCTCCATACTCATGGGAAAAAGGATTTCGTCCATTTCCGCAACCGGCTGATATCCCAGATCTGTAATATATCGTTTTCCAAGCTCCTTCCAAACAGAGAGCGAATCCAGAAGGACGCCGTCTGCATCAAATATCACGGCTTTTATAGGAAAAATCATGTTTATACTCCTGAAAAATTTTTTTGTGATACTCTGTCATTGGAACATTACGAAATAATTTCCCATGACATAAAAAACTGATATAAAAAACGCGGATATATCACAAAAGATATATCCGCATTTATTATAAGCCGCAGATATCCAAAATGCAACCGGGAGTTAAGGAGGTTCATCTGAAACAGCAGCTCTATTTTCAAAACATTTTTTATTCTTTACCGTTAAAACAATATGTGCATACATTACAAGGATCGATCCCAATGGATTCCAGAAGATCATCCAGTCTGTGATAACGGAGAGTTGTAAAATTCTGCATCTTGCAGATATCCTGTACCATCTGCTCGTATTTCTCTGTATGTGGATCTGCATATTCATCCAGAACTTCCTGCGGACAGTTGGGGCCTTCTCTCTTCTCGATCACCTGACGGGTGATCAGCTCCATCTCAGATTTGGAACGGGAGAAGTTTAAATATTTGCAGCCGTACATGATTGGCGGGCAGGCAGGACGGACATGAACCTCTTTGGCTCCGCTGCGGTACAGAAATTCGGTTGTCTCGCGAAGCTGGGTGCCACGTACGATGGAATCGTCTATGAGAAGAAGTTTTTTATCCTTGATCAGCGCACGTACCGGGATCAGTTTCATTTTGGCAATAAGGTTACGCTGGTTCTGATTGGTCGGCATAAAAGATCTGGGCCAGGTTGGTGTATATTTAATGAATGGTCTTGCGTAAGGAATGCCGGATTCATTGGCGTATCCGATGGCATGGGCAATGCCGGAATCCGGAACACCGGCTACAATGTCCGGGTGCACGGAATCGCCGTCTCTCTTTGCAAGCATGCTTCCACAGCGGTAGCGCATCTCCTCTACATTTACACCTTCATAAGAGGCTGTCGGATATCCGTAGTAAACCCAGAGGAAGGAACAGATCTTCATTTTCTTTCCGGGCTCAACCAGAGTTTTGACTTCGTCTGCTGTTACGAATACGATCTCTCCGGGGCCAAGTTCTTTATAATCTTCGTATCCAAGGTTGATATAGGCATGACTTTCAAAGGAAATACAGTATGACCCTTCTTTGCGGCCAATTTCCACAGGAGTTCTGCCCATCTTGTCACGGGCTGCATAAATTCCGTCTTTTGTCATAAGAAGCAGAGTCATGGAGCCGTCGATCAGTCCCTGTACGTACTGGATACCTTCCACAAAATTGTCCTTTTCACAGATCAGTGCAGCGATCAGTTCGGTCACATTGACTGTTCCATTGGTCATCTCCTGAAAATGTACCTTGGTCGTATCATACAGCTGCTGCAGAAGTTCATCGTAATTATTGATCTTTCCCACAAAAGTGAGGGCAAAGCTGCCGATCCTGGAACTGAACAGAAGGGGCTGAGGCTCATAATCAGAAATACATCCGATTCCCATATTTCCCTTCATGGACCCCACATCTCCGTCAAATTTTGTACGGAAAGGCGTGTTCTCAATGTTGTGGATGGCACGGTCAAATCCATGTTCTCCGTAAACAGCCATACCTCCGCGGCGTGTTCCCAGATGAGAATGGTAATCCACTCCGTAAAAAAGCTCCAGTACACAGTCATCCTTCGATGCTACTCCAAAAAATCCGCTCATAATGCGCTCCTCTCTACTACTATGATGTTAACGATTTCTGTTATCGTTCCTATATCCATAATCGCTATCAGTATAGCATAAGAGAATTGAAAATAAAAACCAATTTGGCGGATAATCCTGCTTTTTCAGAATAAACTATAAAGATATTAGCCGGATTTATAGAAGTGAAAAATTTTTTCTGTATGAGACAAAAGAAACAGCTCCGCTTTTACAGAACTGTTTCTTTTTGGCCATTTGGCAAATATGTGGTTTAAAAATCCGGTTTATTCCTGGGTGATTCCCTTAAACTCGTAACCGGCTTCCTTGATCACTTCTTCAACCTTTGCCTCGTCAACCTTCTCAGGTACAGAGAATACAGTTGTTCCGTTCTCGTGGGAAGAAATTACGTCTTCTGCTCCGAAAGCTGCCTGGATGGCTTTGTTTACGTGTGCCTCACAGTGTCCGCACATCATTCCTTCTACATTGACCGTTACCTTTACCATTGTTTTGTTCTCCTTTTCTTCTTTTATATTTTCATCATGACTGATGTGTAATGTTACCGGATTTTTGATTTCTTTGTCTTTTGCTGCATTGTGGATTTGAAACAGATTCAGACGCAGTGCATTTGTTACAACACAGAAGCTGGAAAGACTCATGGCCGCAGCTCCGAACATCGGATTCAAAGTCCATCCGAAAAGCGGAATCCAGACACCTGCTGCAAGGGGAATGCCGATTATATTGTAGAAAAATGCCCAGAAAAGATTCTCATGGATATTCCGAAGTGTGGCGCGGCTTAAACGTACTGCCGCTGGAACATCGCTTAACTGGCTTTTCATCAGAACGATATCTGCCGCATCAATGGCAATATCTGTTCCTGCACCGATGGCAATTCCGATATCAGCTCTTGTAAGTGCCGGCGCGTCGTTGATACCGTCACCGACCATGGCAACCTTTCCCTGCTCCTTCAGAGCGCGGATCACACTTTCTTTTCCATCCGGAAGAACTCCTGCGATCACATCGTCAACTCCTGCCTGAGCTCCGATGGCTTTTGCGGTACGCTCATTGTCACCGGTAAGCATAACTACACGGATTCCCATGTTCTGAAGCTCTTTTACTGCATGGGGACTGTCTTCCTTGATCACATCCGCAACTGCGATGATTCCCAGAAGTTTACCGTTTCGTGTGAAAAGAAGGGGCGTTTTTCCCTGCTCTGCAAGCTGCTCGGCTCTCCTGTTAAAGTCTGCGGAAACCCTTGTCTGGCTGCTGATAAATTTCATGCTTCCGCCTGTCAGTTTGTCACTTCCAAGTATAGCGGAAAGTCCGTTTCCCGGAAGTGCCTGGAATCCGGTTACTTCACCTGTGGCAAGGTTCTTTTCCTCGGCTTTTTTGAGAACTGCCTTTGCCAGTGGATGTTCACTTTTTTTCTCCAGTGCACAGGCCAGCGTGAGAAGCTCTGTTTCTGTGATTCCCTCTGCCGGGAGAATATCTGTTACCTCCGGCTGACCGCTTGTAATGGTTCCGGTTTTATCCAGTGCGACGATCTGGACTTTTCCTGCTTCCTCCAGGGAAACGGCTGTTTTGAAAAGGATTCCGTTTTTGGCACCCATACCGTTGCCGACCATAATGGCAACCGGTGTTGCAAGGCCAAGTGCACAGGGGCAGCTGATGACCAGAACGGAAATCCCCCTTGCCAGAGCATAACCGAAGGTCTGTCCTGCAAGAAGCCAGATGATCGTTGTGATCACTGCGATTGTGATCACTGCCGGTACAAACACACCGGAAACACGGTCTGCGATCTTTGCGATCGGTGCCTTGGTGGCTGCCGCATCACTGACCATTTTGATGATCTGGGAAAGGGTGGTATCCTCCCCCACTCTGGTCGCTTCGCATTTGATAAATCCGGACTGATTCACAGTTGCCGCAGAAACCATATCTCCGGTTTCTTTATCAACCGGGATACTCTCGCCGGTCAGTGCGGATTCATTGACTGCGGTGGTTCCTTCCAGGATCACTCCGTCCACCGGAATATTCTCTCCCGGGCGGACGACAAAGGTTTCTCCTTTCTGAACCTGCTCAATAGGAACGGTAAGTTCCTGTCCCTTTCGTACCACGACCGCAGTTTTGGGTGCCAGCTTCATAAGGCTTTTAAGCGCATCCGTTGTCTTTCCTTTAGAACGGGCCTCCAGCATTTTTCCTACGGTGATCAGTGTCAGGATCATGGCTGCAGATTCAAAATAAAAATCCATCATGTAATTCATAACTGCAGCAGAATCTCCATCTACCTGTGCTCTTGTCATGGCAAACAGTGCATAGACGCTCCACAGGAAGGATGCCATGGAGCCAAGAGCTACCAGAGTATCCATATTTGGGGAACGGCGCCACAGACTCTTAAATCCATTGATGAAAAATTTCTGGTTGATCACCATGATGATACCAGCCAGGAGCAGCTGTACCAGTCCCATGGCTACGTGATTGCCGTCAAACCATTTCGGCAGTGGCCATCCCCACATCATGTGCCCCATGGAGAAATACATCAGCACCAGCAAAAATCCTACGGATGTGATAAGACGTCTCTTTAGGATCGGAGTTTCATGATCTTCCAGCGCTTCTTCTGCCGCAGACATGGAAATCTTCGCTCCGGCAGCTCCGCCCTTTAAGGATGCACCATATCCGGCGGCTTCCACTGCGGCAATGATCTCGCCGGATGAAGCGGTTCCTTCAACTCCCATGGAGTTGGTCAGAAGACTGACGGAACAGCTATTCACCCCCGGAACTTTTGATACGGCTTTTTCCACACGGGCAGAGCAGGCGGCGCAGCTCATACCAGTTACATTATATTGTTCCATTTTCTTTCAGTACCTCCTAAAATCCAGTTTGTCCCTTTATTTCATCAGCTTCTGGAGGGTTGCTACCAGCTCATCAATGGTCTCATCCTTACCTTCCCGGATATCCCGGGCAACGCAGGTGCGGATGTGGCTGGCAAGCAGCTCTTTATTAAACGCATTCACTGCAGCATTGACTGCAGCGGACTGAATCAGGATATCATTACAGTAGGCATCATTTTCCATCATTCCTATAATGCCTCTGATCTGGCCTTCAATACGTTTCAGACGGTTGATCAGCTTTTTTTTCTCCTCTTCTGAACGTGCAGTGTGTTTTTCACAACAGCAGGGACAGGCTTTCTTTTCAGACATAGGCTGTCTCTCCTTTCTCATAAATACCCTCATGGGGTATCCTCTATATATGGAATAATATATACCCTCATGGGGTATTTGTCAATAGAAACAGTATTTTTATAAAAAAAAGCCCGCTCATCCGATAATGGCAATGAGCGGGTAATATAAACTTATAATTAGCCGAATCAGGTAAGTCCCCAACGGGGTTGCGAAAAACAATAAGCAGTGGGTGGGGACTTGTCGATAATTCTACTCTTCCACGATATGTCCGAAATAATAGAATCCCTTGCAGGTATCCAGGCTTACTTTTACATATTTGCCGATGAGATCTTTTTCTCCTGGGAAATGAACCAAGAGATTATGCTGGGTACGACCTGTAAGAGTACCCTTCTCCCGGTTTTCGTCTTCTACCAGGATTTCCTGAATGGTTCCCTGGAAACGGGAGGAATTTTCCCGGCCCTTTTCCTGCACCAGGGTAAGAAGACGGCTGAAACGGTCTTTTACCACATCCTCCGGCACCTGATTTTCCATACCGGCTGCAGGGGTTCCGCTTCGTTTGGAATAAATAAATGTGAAGGCAGTATCATAATTTGCTTTTCTTACAACATCCAGTGTTTCCTGGAAATCTTCTTCTGTTTCTCCCGGAAATCCGACCATGATATCTGTTGTCAGCGAAATATCCGGGATTGCCTTACGGATCTTATCTACCAGCTCCAGATATTTCTCCTTGTCGTAACGGCGGTTCATTTCCTTTAAGACTCTGCTGCTTCCGGACTGCAGCGGAAGATGCAGATGGTGACAGATCTTCTGGCTCTCTGCCATGGTCTGGATCAGCTCATCGGACAGGTCCTTCGGATGGGAAGTCATAAAACGGATACGCTTCAGTCCTTCGATCTTTTCCACTTCTTTCAGAAGTTCTGCAAAGGTCACCGGTGTTTCCAGAGTTTTACCGTAGGAGTTTACATTCTGGCCAAGAAGCATGATTTCAGTAACGCCATCTGCGACCAGTTCCTCGATCTCGCGGATGATGGCCTGTGGCTCGCGGCTCTTTTCGCGGCCGCGGACATAAGGAACGATGCAGTAGCTGCAGAAGTTATTGCAGCCAAACATTACGCTGACTCCTGTTTTGAAGGAGTATTTGCGGGAAGTTGGCATGCCCTCTACGATCTCATCGGATTCCTTCCAGATATCAATGATCTGGTCGTCGGTCTGCAGCGTCCGGTAAAAAAGCTCCGGGAATTTGTGGATATTATGGGTTCCGAATACAAGATTTACATATTTATAATCCTTGCGGATCTTTTCTACTACGTGATGCTCCTGCATCATACATCCGAACAGTACGATCTTCATATCCGGGTGCTCCCGTTTGATGCTCTTTAAATGTCCAAGATGTCCATAGATCTTCTGATTGGCATTTTCCCGGACTGTGCAGGTGTTAAATACAACTGCATCAGCATCCTCGGTATCTACCATTTCATATCCCATTTTTTCCATGATGGCCGCAATAGACTCTGTCTGGATGGAGTTCATCTGGCATCCTTCGTTCTGGATGTGGAAGGTGGGATGTTTCGTACTGCTTTTGGCAAGAAGCTCTTTACATTTTTCAATGTACTGAAGCTGGATCTCTGTTTCTTTGTTCTGGCTCAAATCAATTCCTCCAATAACTAAAAATTTCATATGTATCTATAAATTATTTTTCTTTAGACAACATCAGACGGGAGCCTTGAACTCCCGTCTGATATATCATACAGAATTTACAGTTGTCTGTCAAAGAGTTTTTATAATAGCGGTGCAAAAACTCTCAGTACGTTCTGAATGGCACGTACCACAATATTTCTCTTCTGGCAGAATGCCAGATCAATGGGATCACAGTACTCCAGGGTTTCTGTAAAATCATCCCGGATGTCCAGAATCACATCATTCTTATACATCCAGACACCATCTTCAAAATGCAGATAAAGGCTTCGGTAATCCAGATTTATGGTTCCTACGACGCCTACTTTGTCATCACAGACAAAAGATTTTGCATGTAAAAATCCCGGCTGGTATTCGTAGATCTTTACACCTGCTTCCAGAAGCTGCTTATAATAAGACTGTGTCAGCAGGAAGACCATTTTTTTGTCCGGGATACCTGGTGTCATGATTCGGACATCCACACCGCTTTTTGCAGCGAGGCACAGGGCGGTCATCATCTCATTATCTATGATCAGATATGGTGTGCAGATATAAACATAGTTTTTGGCGCGATTGATAATATTAAGATAAACGTTCTCTCCTACGATCTCATCGTCCAGGGGGGAATCGCAGAATGGCTGGACATAACCGTTTCCCGGAAATTCGTTGGGGTGCCACCTGTGCGGAACATAATTTCCGAAATCAAGAGAAGTATCTGTTCTGGTAACGATTCCCCACATATATAGGAACATAGCTGTCATATTCCAGACGCCTTCTCCTTTCAGCATAACGGCTGTATCCTTCCAGTGGCCAAACCGTTTTCGCTGATTGATATATTCGTCAGCCAGGTTGATGCCGCCGGTAAAACCGGTCCAGCCATCGATCACACAGATCTTACGGTGGTCACGGTTATTCTGGATAATATTAAGGATCGGACGGAACCGGTTGAATACTTCGCATTTGATTCCTCGCCGGCGCATCTCCTGATCATACTTGTATGGCAATGTGGTAAGGCAGCCGAAGCCATCATAGATCAGTCGGACATCCACTCCTTCTTTAGCCTTTTTTTCAAGGATATTAAGGATCGTCTGCCACATTACCCCGTCATTTATGATGAAATATTCGATAAAAATAAAATGCTTTGCCTGCTCCAGCTCATGCACCAGAACCGGAAACATATCATCTCCTACCTGAAAATACTCTGCTGTGGTATTCTCGTGAACCGGATATCTTGAATACTGCCAGATGTAATCCGACTGGATCCTCATGGAACGGTCGTCTTCGTTTAAACGTTTTCTTGTAAGCTCTGAGCCTTCCAGGTATTCTGCTGTTTCATCAATAAGATTCTGATAATGCTGTTCCATTACAGCGCCGATCCGCGACTTACCGAAAAGAAGGTACAGGGAAACACCAAATACCGGAAAAATAAGGATCAGCATCGTCCAGGCGAGCTTATAAGATGGATTGATCTTTTTATTTACGATCCACAGAACAACCAGAAAACCTATGGCCTGCATTCCGATTGTCACCCATCTGGAGTATTCCATAAGCCGGAAAAGGGCGATCAGCAGCCATGCCAGCTGCACAACAAGAGCCAGAGCTACATAAAAAATTCGATTAAATAATAATTTAAGGAGCGATCGCAATGGTTTGATAATCAGTTTAATAAACAAATTCATATTTCTTTCCTTCGTCAAACGTTCCTGTTTCTATTTAATTAAAAATCCCTGACCATACA
>UMER01021946.1_pt1 | contig 14309 bp, 8 predicted proteins | sample 1964801 | NCBI WGS metagenome assembly UMER01 (sample SAMEA4836025, study PRJEB28245) | human gut metagenome | biome: gut microbiome; material: fecal sample | place: Denmark | collected 2008 | reverse complement strand
CGCCCTGCCGCTGGGTACGGTGGCGGGTCTGCCCCGCATCCTCGACGTGGGCCAGTGCAACGACGCCTACAGTGCCATCCGGATCGCGCTGGGTCTGGCCGAAGCTTTTGACTGCTCGGTCAACGAGCTGCCCCTCTCCATCATCCTCTGCTGGTTCGAGCAGAAGGCGGTCTGTGTGCTGATGGCCCTGCTGGCGCTGGGCATCCGGGGCATCCGTCTCGGCCCCACCCTGCCCGCCTTCCTCTCCCCCGGGGTGGCCGCTGTTTTGCAGGAGAAGTATGACCTCCGGCCCATCACCACGCCGGAGGAGGATCTTGCCGCCTGTCTGGGCCGGCACTGAGCCGGAAAAGGCATACTATTTCCTGCTCTGCGTGTCTGTTTTTCACAAGAAGAACCGTCGCCGTGTACCCACATTTGGTGCAGCTGTCACTTGAATCTTTTTCAGCACCTTTGTATAATATTCTTGTTATCCGGAACAAGGGCGTTCCAGATGAGTCTTCGCCGACCCATCTGGGACGCCTTTTCTGTTATGCCATATAAGAGAGACGCTGCGGAATGTGCCGCAGCATTGCCAGGATATTCTCCGGAAAATCGAAAAAAGGATAGGAAAGTCTATGGAAAATTTCACGGAGCAAAAAGGGCCTCTGGGCCTCTATGACCCCCAGTTCGAGCACGACGCCTGCGGCATCGGTGCCGTCGTGGACATCAAGGGCCGCAAGAGCCACCAGACCGTCAGCGACGCGCTGTCCATCGTGGAGCGCCTTGAGCACCGCGCCGGCAAGGACGCCGAGGGCAAGACCGGCGACGGCGTGGGCATCATGCTGCAGATCAGCCACCGCTTCTTCGCCAAGGTGGCCGACGAGCTGAACATCCGCCTTGGCAACGAGCGCGAATACGGCGTTGGGATGTTCTTCTTCCCCCAGAACGAGCATCTGCGCGCTCAGGCCATGAAGCTTTTTGAGCTTGTCACCCGCAAAGAGGGCCTCGAGTTTCTGGCATGGCGCGAAGTGCCTGTAGACCCCGACGCCGTGGGCCAGAAAGCCCGCGACTGTATGCCCGCCATCTGGCAGTGCTTCATCAAAAAGCCCGCCAAGGTGAGCAAGGGCATCGACTTTGACCGCAAGCTCTACATCGTCCGCCGGGTCTTCGAGCAGGCCAGCAACGGCACCTATGTCCCCAGCCTGTCCAGCCGCACCATCGTGTACAAGGGCATGTTCCTCGTCCACGACCTGCGCCAGTTCTACCTCGATCTGCAGGACGAGGACTATGAATCCGCCATCGGCATGGTCCACAGCCGCTTTTCCACCAACACCAACCCCAGCTGGATGCGCGCCCATCCCAACCGCTTCATCCTCCACAACGGCGAGATCAACACCATCAAGGGCAACACCGACGCCATGCTGGCCCGTGAAGAGACCATCTCCTCCCCCATCATGAAGGAGGACATGAACAAGATCCTGCCCATCATCAACACCTCCGGCTCCGACTCCGCCATGCTGGACAACGCCCTCGAGTTCATGGTGATGAACGGCATGGACCTGCCGCTGGCCGTCATGATCACCATCCCGGAGCCCTGGGAGAACAACAAGCACATCAGCCAGAAAAAGCGGGACTTCTACCAGTATTACGCCACCATGCTGGAGCCCTGGGACGGCCCTGCGGCCATCCTCTTCTCCGACGGCGACGTGGTGGGCGCTGTGCTGGACCGCAACGGTCTGCGCCCCAGCCGCTACTACATCACCAAAGACGGCAGGATGATCCTCTCCTCCGAGGTGGGCGTGCTGCCCTGTGAGCCGGAGAACATTCTGGTCAAAGACCGTCTCCGCCCCGGCAAGATGCTGCTGGTGAACACCGTCAAGGGCGAAGTCGTGGACGACGAGAAGCTGAAGGAATACTATGCCAGCCGTGAGCCGTACGGCGAGTGGATCGACCGCAACCTCGTCCAGCTGAAGGACCTCAAGATCCCCAACATCAAGACCCCCAGCTACACCGGCGACGACCTGCTGCGCCTGCAGAAGGTGTTCGGCTACAAGTATGAGGACATCAGCACCCTCATCCTGCCCATGGCACGTCAGGGCGCAGAGCCTTCCGGCGCAATGGGTACCGATACCCCGCTTGCCGTCCTCAGCGGCCGGCACCCGCCGCTCTTCAACTACTTCAAGCAGCGTTTTGCGCAGGTGACGAACCCGCCCATCGACGCCATCCGCGAGAAGATCGTCACCTCCACCAGCGTCTATGTGGGCGCACACGGCAACCTGCTGGAAGACAAGCCCGAAAACTGCAAGGTGCTCAAGGTCAACAATCCCATCCTCACGTCCACGGACCTTCTCCGCATCAAGTACATGAACGTCCCGGGCTTCAAAGTCTCCACGGTCTCCATCAATTACTACAAGAACACCAGCCTCGAAAAGGCCATCGACCGCGTCTTCCTGGAGGTCGATCGCGCCTATAAAGAGGGTGCGAACATCATCATCCTGTCCGACCGGGACATTGACGAGTACCATGTGGCCATCCCCAGCCTGCTGGCGGTTTCTGCCGTGTCCCAGTACCTCATCCGCACCAAGAAGAGCACCGCGCTGGCTCTCATCCTCGAGAGCGCAGAGCCTCATGAAGTACATCACTTTGCCGCTCTGCTGGGCTACGGTGCCTGTGCCGTCAACCCCTATCTGGCCCATGAGACCATCGGCCAGCTCATCGACGACGGCCTGCTGGACAAAGATTATTACGCCGCCGTGGACGACTACAACAAGGCTGTGCTGGGCGGCATCGTGAAGATCGCCTCCAAGATGGGCATCTCCACCATCCAGAGCTACCAGAGCAGCCAGATCTTCGAGGCCGTCGGCATCTCCAAGGACGTCATCGACAAGTATTTCACCGGCACGGTGAGCCGTGTGGGCGGCATCGGCCTCGAGGACATTCAGGCTGACGTGGAGGCCCTGCACAACGCAGCCTTCGACCCGCTGGGCCTTGACATCAATATGCAGCTGGAAGACGGCGGCGCCCACAAGTTCCGCAGCGGCAAGGAAGAGCACCTCTTCAACCCCCAGACCATCCACCTGTTCCAGAAAGCCTGCTTCACCGGTGACTACGACACCTTCAAGCAGTTCACCCACACCGTGGACAACATGGGCCAGAACGGCGTCCATCTGCGCAGTCTGCTGGACTTCAACGATGCCCCCGACGGCGGCATCCCGCTGGACGAGGTGGAGCCGGTGAGCTCCATCGTCAAGCGGTTCAAGGCCGCTGCCATGAGCTACGGCGCACTGAGCAGCGAGGCCCACGAGACCATCGCCATCGCGCTGAACCGCCTCGGCGGCCGGAGCAACACCGGCGAGGGCGGTGAGCCCGAAGAGCGCTACCACAGCGAGAGCAATTCCAAGATAAAGCAGGTGGCTTCCGCCCGCTTCGGCGTCACCAGCAAGTATCTGGTGAGCGCGGAAGAGATCCAGATCAAGCTGGCACAGGGCGCAAAGCCCGGCGAGGGCGGCAATCTGCCCGGCGCAAAAGTGTACCCGTGGATCGCCAAGACCCGTCACAGCACTACCGGTGTCGGCCTCATCTCTCCCCCGCCGCACCACGACATCTACTCCATCGAAGACCTTGCAGAGCTTATCTACGACCTCAAGAATGCCAACCGCCACGCCAACATCAACGTCAAGCTGGTCAGTGAGGCCGGCGTCGGCACCATCGCTGCCGGTGTCGCCAAGGGCGGCGCACAGGTCATCCTTGTTTCCGGCTACGACGGCGGCACGGGCGCAGCGCCCCGCAACTCCATCAAAGATGCCGGTCTGCCCTGGGAGCTTGGCATCGCCGAGACCCACCAGACCCTTATCCTCAACGGCCTGCGCACCCGTGTGCGCATCGAGAGCGATTCCAAGCTGCTCTCCGGCCGCGATGTGGCCATCAGCTGTATGCTGGGCGCTGAGGAGTTCGGCTTCGGCACCTCTCTGCTGATGACCATGGGCTGCGTCATGATGCGTGTCTGCAACCTCGACACCTGCCCCATGGGCATCTGCACCCAGAACCCCGAGCTGCGCAAGCACTTCCACGGCAAGCCCGAGTATATCATCAACTACTTGACCTTCGTGGCGCAGGAGCTGCGCGAATACATGGCAAAGCTGGGCATCCGTACCATCGACGAGCTGGTGGGCCGCACCGACCTGCTCCATGTCAAGTCTGCCCCTGCCGACAGCCGGATGTCCAAGATGGACCTCAACTGCATCCTGCACAACCCCGCCATCGTCAACAGCAATGTCCACTTCCAGAAGGAAGACACCTACGACTTTCATCTGGAGGACACTCTGGACATGAAGGTGCTGATGAAGAAATTCAAGCTCAGCAGCAAGACCCCTCAGAGCGTGAAGCTGGATGTCTCCAACACCGACCGCGCCTTTGGTGCCATCTTCGGCAGCGAGATCACCCGCAAGTACGGCAGCGACCTGCCCGATGACGTCTACACCGTCCACTGCACCGGTGCAGGCGGCCAGAGCTTCGGCGCATTCATTCCCAAGGGCCTGACGCTGGAGCTGACCGGTGACTGCAACGACTACATGGGCAAGGGCCTCTCCGGCGGCAAGCTCGTCGTCCGCCCGCCCGAGGGCATCACCTTCAAGCCCGAGGAGAACATCATCATCGGCAACGTGGCGCTCTACGGTGCCACCAGCGGCAAAGCCTTTGTTTCCGGTGTAGCCGGTGAGCGCTTCTGCGTCCGCAACTCGGGCGCTGTGGCCGTCGTCGAGGGCGTGGGCGACCATGGCTGCGAGTACATGACCGGTGGCACCGTCGTCGTTCTGGGCCAGACCGGCAAGAACTTTGCAGCCGGCATGACCGGCGGCATCGCCTATGTTCTGGATGAGAACTGGGACTTCTACCAGCGGGTGAACAAGGAGACCGTCAGCCTCGAGCCGGTGGAGCACAAGTACGACGTCGCCACCCTGAAAGAGCTCATCCGTGAGCACGTCGAGCTGACCGGCTCTCCCCGCGGCAAGGAGATCCTGGACGATTTCAGCGAGTTCCTGCCCAAGTTCAAGAAAGTCCTCCCCTACGATTACGACCATATGCTGCGGGTCATCGCCTCGATGGAAGAGCGCGGACTCGACGGCGAGCAGGCGCAGATCGAAGCATTCTACGCCGTGCAGAAGAACAAGTAAGGAGGGGAACATCATGGCAAAGCTCACTGGTTTTATGGATTATACGCGCAAGACCAGCACGGATGTTCCGCCGCTGGAGCGCATTGAAAACTTTAACGAATTTCACATCTGGCTCTCCCGGGAGGAGCAGCAGACCCAGGCAGCCCGCTGCATGGACTGCGGCGTCCCCTTCTGCCAGGCGGGAATGATGATCGGCGGCATGGCCTCCGGCTGCCCGCTGAACAACCTCATCCCCGAGTGGAACGATTTGGTCTATCAGGGCAGGTGGGAGCTGGCACTCCGCCGCCTGCGCGCCACCAACCGTTTCCCGGAGTTCACGAGCCGGGTCTGCCCTGCCCTGTGTGAGGCCGCCTGCACCTGCGGCGACGTCACCGGCAGCAGCGTCACCGTCCGGGAGAACGAACACGCCATCGTGGAGACGGGCTACGCCAAGGGCTGGCTCCACGCCGCCCCGCCTCCGGCCCGCACCGGCAAGAGCGTGGCCGTCATCGGCAGCGGCCCTTCGGGCCTGTCGGTGGCCGAATACCTCAACATCCGGGGCCATGCCGTCACCGTCTTCGAGCGTGCTGACCGTGTGGGCGGTCTGCTGATGTACGGCATCCCTAACATGAAGCTGGACAAATCCGTCATCGAGCGCCGCATCAAGATCATGCAGGCTGAGGGCGTCGAGTTCCGCACCAACATGGATGTGGGCGGGGCTGTGGATGCCGCTGAGATCTTGAACCGCTATGACGCCATCGTGCTCTGCTGCGGTGCCAAGAAAGCCCGCGATCTGAACGTCCCGGGCCGCGACGCGAAGGGAGTTTACCTCGCGGTAGACTACCTCACCAGCGTGACCAGGAGCCTGCTGGACAGCAAGTTTGCCGACGGCAGGGCCATCAACGCGGCAGGCAGGAATGTCCTCGTCATCGGCGGCGGCGACACCGGCAACGACTGTCAGGGTACCGCCCTGCGGCAGGGCTGCACCGACCTCGTGGCACTGGAAATGATGCCCCAGTCCCCGAAAGAGCGGGCCGCGAATAATCCCTGGCCCGAGTGGCCCAAGGTGCTGAAGGTGGACTACAGCCAGACCGAGTGCCTTGCCAAGTTCGGCAAAGACCCCCGCGTCTACCAGACCACCGTCAAAGAGTTTTTGAAGGACGACGCCGGCAGCCTGACCGGCGCGGTCATCTCCTATCTCAAGCCCCAGCGTGACCCCGACACCGGCCGTACCAGCATGGTACCCACCGGCGAAGAGTTCACCTACGACTGCCAGCTGGCCTTTATCGCCGCCGGTTTCGTGGGCTGCGAGGACTATGTGGCCGAGGCGTTCGGCGTGGAGCGGAACGCCCGGGGCAATGTGGCCGACCACGGCTTCCGCACCAATGTAGACAAGGTCTTTGTCTGCGGCGATATGCGCCGGGGTCAGAGCCTCGTGGTCTGGGGCCTGCGGGAGGGCCGCGACTGCGCCGCCGAGGTGGACCGCTATCTGATGGGTTACACCAACCTGTGACCCCCTCCCCCTATTTATGACATTCTCTTTCCTATCCTAAACAGAAACGGGAGCTTTCCTTTACCGGGAGGCTCCCGTTTCTGCATTTCGCCGCTTTCGTTTTCACAAAGCTTTCACAGTTAGTGTATCCTGCCCACTTGAAACAGATACCCCCAAGTGGTAAAATCAGAGTGTCAGGAGATTTACCCCCACAGGGTACGTTTCCTCTTTACACTGCTATACCCGGAAAGGAGTCATCTGCTATGACTGATGCTGAAAAAAAGCCCTGCTGCGCCGCCGAGCCTGCCGAAAAGGACACTGCCCCCTCCTGCTGCCGCCACAAGGACCGTACCCCTGAGGAGTACCGCGCCCTCGCCAACCGGCTGAGCCGCATCGAGGGCCAGGTGCGCGGCATCCGCGCGATGCTGGACAAGGATGTCTACTGCGCCGATATTCTGGTGCAGGTGGCTGCGGTGAACGCTGCACTGAACGGCTTTTCCAAAGAGCTGCTGGGCCAGCACATCCGCACCTGCGTGGCCGACGATTTGAGAGCCGGCGGGACGCAGAAGCTGGACGAACTGCTGCAGCTGCTGCCCCGGCTCATGAAATGACCCCGTTCCGGGCATCCTATATGAGGGAAAGGAATCCGCAATGGAACAATACAATGTCACGGGCATGAGCTGCGCGGCCTGCTCTGCCCGGGTGGAAAAGGCCGTGAAGAAGGTGCCGGGCGTCACGAGCTGCTCGGTGAGCCTTCTGACAAACTCCATGGGCGTGGAAGGCACAGCCTCCCCTGCCGCCATCCTCTCGGCTGTGCAGGAGGCAGGCTACGGCGCAAGCCCGAAGAATGCCTCTGCCAGGAAGGCTTCGGACGCCAGCGCCGACCTCGATGCACTGGCCGACCACGAGACACCGAAGCTCAAGCGCCGCCTCATCGCCTCGCTGGGCTTCCTGCTGGTGCTGATGTACTTCTCCATGGGCCACATGATGTGGGGCTGGCCCCTGCCCCACTGGTTCGACGGCAACCACGTCGCTATGGGCCTCGTCCAGCTGCTGCTGGCGGGCATCGTCATGGTCATCAACCAGAAGTTCTTCATCAACGGCTTCAAGGGCCTCATCCACGGCGCACCCAACATGGATACGCTGGTGGCCCTCGGCTCCATGGCAAGCTTCGTGTGGAGCACTTACGCCCTCTTCGCCATGACCCGCGCTCAGGTGGACGGCAGCGACGAGCTGGTCATGCACTATATGATGGAGTTCTACTTCGAGTCTGCCGCCATGATCCTGACCCTTATCACGGTGGGCAAGATGCTGGAAGCCCGCTCCAAGGGCAAGACCACCGACGCCCTCAAGAGCCTGATGAAGCTGGCCCCCAAGACCGCCACGCTGGTGCGGGACGGCGCGGAAGTGACCGTGGCCATCGCCGACGTGCAGAAGGGCGACGTCTTTGTGGTCCGCCCCGGCGAGAATATCCCGGTGGACGGCGTAGTGCTGGAAGGCACCAGCGCAGTCAACGAGAGCGCCCTGACCGGCGAGAGCATCCCGGTGGACAAGGCCGTCGGCGACAAAGTCAGCGCCGCCACCACCAACCAGTCGGGCTTCCTCCGCTGCGAGGCTACCCGCGTCGGCGAGGATACCACGCTGGCTCAGATCATCAAGATGGTCAGCGATGCCGCCGCCACCAAAGCCCCTATCGCCAAAATCGCCGACACCGTGTCGGGCTTCTTCGTCCCGGCGGTCATCTCCATTGCCGTCGTCACCACCATCGTCTGGCTGCTGCTGGGCCATGAGCTGGGCTATGCGCTGGCCCGCGGCATCTCCGTGCTGGTCATCAGCTGCCCCTGCGCACTGGGCCTTGCAACACCTGTGGCTATTATGGTGGGCAATGGCCTCGGCGCCAAGAACGGCATCCTCTTCAAGACTGCCGCCTCGCTGGAAGCCGCAGGCCGCACCCAGATCGTGGCGCTGGACAAGACCGGCACCATCACCGAGGGCGCACCCCGCGTCACCGACCTGCTGCCCGCTGAGGGCGTCACCGAGACGGAGCTGCTGACGCTGGCCGCCGCGCTGGAAAGCCGCAGCGAGCACCCTCTGGCAAAGGCAGTTCTTGCCGACGCCGAGGCAAAGGCCATCACTCCCCCGGAAGTCACTGACTTCGCGGCCCTGCCGGGCAATGGTCTGGCGGCCAAGCTGGACGGCATGGACATCTATGCCGGCAATGCCGCCTTCATCCAGACCAAGCTCACCCTGCCCGCCGCACTGGCACAGCAGGCTGAGAAGCTGGCCGCCGAGGGCAAGACTCCCCTCTTCTTCGGCGGCGCAGGCCGTCTGCTGGGCGTTATCGCCGTGGCCGACACCATCAAAGAGGACAGCCCCGAAGCCATCCGTCAGCTGCAGAACATGGGCATCCGGGTCGTGATGCTCACCGGCGACAACCAGCGCACCGCCGACGCCATCGGCAGGCAGGCGGGCGTGGACGAGGTCATCGCGGGCGTCCTGCCCGACGGCAAGGAGGCCGTCATCCGTCAGCTGCAGACCAGCGGCAAGGTGGCCATGGTGGGCGACGGCATCAACGACGCCCCCGCCCTCACCCGTGCCGACACCGGCATTGCCATCGGCGCAGGCACCGACGTGGCCATTGACGCCGCCGACGTCGTGCTGATGAACTCGAAGCTCTCGGACGTGCCTGCGGCCATCCGCCTCAGCCGCGCCACCCTGCGGAACATCCACGAGAACCTGTTCTGGGCGTTCATCTACAACATCATCGGCATCCCGCTGGCGGCTGGTCTGTTCATCCCCTTCGGTCTGACCCTGAACCCCATGTTCGGTGCTGCTGCCATGAGCCTGTCCAGCTTCTGCGTCGTGAGCAACGCCCTGCGGCTCAACCTGTTCGATCTGCACAGCACCAGGCACGACCACAAAACCGCTTCTCCCGCCGCTGCCCCGGTGCAGTCTGCGGCTGAAAATAACAAAAAATCGGACGCCGAAGCGCCCGAAGTCAAAACGGAGGATAATACCATGAAGAAGACCCTGAAAGTGGAAGGCATGATGTGCGGCCACTGCGAAGCCCGCGTGAAGAAGGCTCTGGAAGCCCTGCCCGAGGTGGACGAGGCTGTCGTGAGCCACGGGGCCGGCACCGCCATCGTCACCCTGAACGCCGAGGTCGCCGACGATGTGCTCAAGAACGCCGTCGAGGCACAGGACTACAAGGTCACCGGCATCCAGTAAGCTGTAAGATGCAGAAAAGCCAGCGCACGAGAAATGTGCGCTGGCTTTTGTTGTTGCTGTAAGCCTCTCCCCTTGGGAGAGGTGTCACCGAAGGTGACGGAGAGGGCGAGCCCGGTATAAAAGAGTTTCCGCACAGCGATAAGCAGGCTCTTTGTCAGAGCGATACTATCGCCGCGTCTGTGATTTTCCGTCGGCATCCTTGCCCTCTCAGGCGCTTGCGCGCCAGCTCTCCCAAAGGGAGAGCCTTAAAGAGGTTACGGAGTCAGACGGTTGGGGCCGCGGAACAGGAACTCGGCGTCCTTGATGGACTGGCCGCAGAGCAGCATGGTCAGACGGTCGATGCCCAGACCGAAGCCGCCGTGCGGGGGGCAGCCGTACCGGAAGAACTCCAGATAGAACTTGACGTCATCGGCCAGGCCCTTCTCCTCTGCCTGCTTCTTCAGCACGTCGTAGCGATGCTCACGCTGTGCGCCGGTGGTGATCTCCACGCCGCGCCAGATGAGGTCGTAGCCCTGCGGCACGCCGTTCTCGTCGCGCATGTGGTAGAAAGCACGCTTCTCGGCGGAGTAGTCGGTGATGAACAGGAACTCGTGGCCGTAGTGCTTCTTGACCCAGTCGTAGCTCAGGCGCTCGGCCTCGGTGGTCAGGTCGCCCTTCTCGCTCTCATCGACCGTGTAGCCGAACTCCTCTTCCAGACCCTTGTACAGGTCGGCCAGCTTGACCACGGGGAACGGCGTGGTGGGGACGACGACTTCCAGACCAAACAGCTCCTTGATCTGCTCGCCGTACTGCTCCTTGACGGCCTTCAGACCGGCAGTCAGAAGCTCTTCCTCCATCTTCATGACGTCCTTGTAAGAGGTGATGTAGCTGAACTCGAGGTCGAAGCCGGAGAACTCGGTGGAGTGCTTGTTGGTGTAGCTCTTCTCCGCGCGGAAGACGGGGCCGGTCTCAAAGATGCGCTCGAAGCCGGCGGCCATGGCCATCTGCTTATAGAACTGAGGGCTCTGGGCCAGATAGGCGTTGCGGTCGAAGTAGTCCACCTTGAACACCTCAGAGCCGCTCTCGCTGGCGGCAGCGATGAGCTTCGGGGTGTGGATCTCGATGAAGCTGCGCTCGAGCAGGAACTGACGCATGGCGTTGACGAAGCAGCTCTGTGCCTTGAACATCAGCTGGTTCTCATCGGTGCGCAGGTCGATCCAGCGATAGTCGATGCGCTGGTCGATGCTGGAACGCTCCACAGCCTTCTTCTTCTTGGTGGCGGCGATCTCCTTGCGGACGATGGGCAGCGCGTCGGCGATGCTCTCGATCTCGATGGCCTCGGGGATCATCTCGATGCCGCCCATCTTGACGTAGTCGTTCTCCATCACCTTGCCGGTGACGGTGATGACAGAGTCCGGGGTCAGCTCGTCGATGGTGTCCACCAGCTCGGGGTGGTCCTCCTTCTCGACGGTGATCTGAAGTTTGCCGGTAATATCCTTCAGCACGATGAAGGCCATATATTTGCTGTTGCGCAGGTTCTCGATAAAGCCCTGCACCTTGACCGTGCTGCCAATTTCCTTTTGTACCTCATTGATATAGGTGCGTTCCATGGAAATCCTCCTTCTGTGTCTTGTGTACTGTTTTATTATATAACATTTCCGACATAAATCAAGACAAAACCACTTCGTTTCTCAAGATGCTCCGGCTCATCCCTGTTTCAGCTTTTTTCCCAGCCTCCACATCCAGCGTCCCGCCGCCGGGCAGCAGATCAGCATCCAGAGCTTGCTCTTTTCACGCTTCTTGCTGTTCGGGACGCGCAAGGCCGCCCGCCAGTGCTCTCGCGCCATCCGCACGATCTTGGCTTGCAGCTCCGGATCGGCATAGTCGCTGCCCGCCATCCGGTAATACACATGGGCGCAGGCCACCGCCAGCCGTTCCTCGGCTGTTCGTTCCATACTTTCCTCCCCAGGTCTCCTCTGCTCCCGGAGCAGTGCATAAATTCTTTCCCATGTCGTTATCTCACTGAACTGCTTTGGCTTGAATGTCTCCTGATGGAGCGCCGAGCCATCCCGCATATAGTATGCGTACAGGCCGCACGGCAGATAAATATATCCTCCCGCCTTCAGAAGTGCCTTTGTGATAAACAGCGCATCTTCTCCGATCGAAAGCTCCTCATCGTACCGAATATCACGAAGAAATTCAGTCTTCATCATCCCTTTACAGCACCACAGGCTCCCATTTTCATCCCAGAATGTATATCGCTTCAGATCCATCCGCTCTGTTTCCGGCATTTTTTCCGGGAGGGCCTTAAAGGGGGCCTCCTTTTCAAAATCATTCACCCGCACATCCCTGCAGATCGCAACCGCCTCTCCGCTCTGCCGGAGGGCCAGATACAGCCATTCCATATATTGCGGAGCCACTGCATCGTCCGCATCCACAAAGCACACATATTCGCCTTTTGCCTGTTCCAGACCCATATTGCGTGCTGAGGACACCCCGCCATTTTTCTTATGCAGGGTGCGGATGCGCAGGTCCTTCTCCGCGTATCTCTCCATGATCTCAGGGCTGCCATCCGATGAGCCATCGTTTATCAGGAGCAGCTCAAAATTCGAATACGTCTGTGTCAGGAGGCTCTCGATGCAGCGGGGGAGTTCTTTTTCTACATTGTAGACCGGTACGATCACGCTGATCTTCACATCTGTTCTGTCCGCCATCTTTTATCCTTTGCCTTTCTGCTCTGTTGATGTGCCGCCCAGCATCTCCGCTGTAACGTGATAATATTCCATCAGGTTCTGAAGTGCTTCATCGTTCCGCATCCTTCCGGCGGTGTTGACCGACATCAGGCACTGGCGCTGGCTGTTCCGGATGGTGAACCACTCCTTCGAGTTGGTGCTCACCTTCACTGCCGGGATCCTTTTCTGCGCTCCCACGATCTTGAGCCACATATCGTCCGCCGTCGGGCACAGCTCCATAATCTTCCCGCTGTCGAACTCGATGCCGCTGAAATAGCCTGCAGGATACAACACCCCTCCAACGCCCACCGGAAAAAGTGCTTCCGAAGGTCCTTTTTTGTCTGGCGACAGGCCGTACCACTCCTGATAAGGCGCCACCCTTCCGCCTTCAAACGCGATCTCATGCGCGCGGCAACAGCACACGCAGCCCGGATACTTTTCGTGGGTATCCCACAGCCCTTCCAGCCAGTTTTCCGGGTAGAGCGCATCATCATCCGCCGTAACGATCACATCATTTTCAAATTCCTGCGCGGTGTAGAACACCTTTTTAAAGGAGCGGATATTGTCGCAGAAGCGGATGTCCAGTCCCTTTTCTTTCAGGCGGAGCAGGTTTGCCGGGAGCTGTGCTTCCTCCGGAAATTCCTCCTTGGACAGCCAGAGCAGGATACGGTCCGCCGGACGGCTCTGCCGCAGGATGCTCTGGATCGTCAGATGGACTTTCCCGATTCGGAGCGGGAAGGTGGTCAGCGATACCACCATCCTTTCGCCCTGCGTTGTTCTCTGCTTCGGGAGCGGACTCCATGCACAATATATCGGATAAAGGGCATTCGCCGCCACTCCAAGCATCCGGTTCACCTTGATCTGGCGTTTCGTTGCCTTTGCCCATGGAGTCGCAAAGTGATACAGTTCATTCAGCATGTTATGTTTCTCTTATTTATGGTCATTTTTCTCTTCTTCGTGCAGCGTCCCGGTGCCGCCCTCCACCACGCCGTCGTGGTCGGCCACAGCCCGGATGGTGCCGAAGAAGCATTTGACGTCCAGCCAGAAGCTCATATGCTCCACGTACCAGCCGTCCAGCTTCGCTTTCTCCGTGATCTCCAGCTCGTCGCGGCCATGGATCTGCGCCCAGCCGGTCAGGCCAGGGCGGACATCGTTAGCGCCGTACTTGTCCCGCTCGGCCAGCAGGTCGTACTGGTTCCAGAGGGCCGGGCGCGGACCGATGACTGCCATATCGCCCACAAGGATATTCCACAGCTGGGGCAGCTCGTCCAGACTGGTCTTGCGCAGGAAACGGCCCACCCGGGTGATATACTGCTCCGGGTCGTGGAGCAGATGGGTGGGCATGTCGTGGGGGGTGTCGATGCGCATGGTGCGGAATTTCAGGATGTCGAAATAGCTCTTATGGATGCCCACCCGCTTCTGCTTGAAGAACACCGGCCCCGGCGAGTCCAGCTTGATGGCAAGGCAGAGCAAAAGCAGCAGCGGCGACAGCACCAGCAGCCCGCAGGCCGACAGCACCACGTCCAGCAGCCGCTTGATTCCTTTTTGATACATGATGGTTCTCCCTTTTATTCCTAGAATATTCTTATTATATACCATTTTCCCCTGCCCAAACAAGCCCCGGGCCGCATTTCCGGGCGAAAATGCCGGTTTTGTTGTATCGTTCTGACGGTTTTCTCTCTTGCCCCGCCGGGCCGGACGGCGTACCATAGACACAAGACCATCTGAGAGGAGCACTCTGTTTATGAT
>UMER01022007.1_pt1 | contig 14428 bp, 9 predicted proteins | sample 1964801 | NCBI WGS metagenome assembly UMER01 (sample SAMEA4836025, study PRJEB28245) | human gut metagenome | biome: gut microbiome; material: fecal sample | place: Denmark | collected 2008 | reverse complement strand
TCGCCACACCGGACTGGCGGCTCTGCCGCACCGTAATATTCACACTTTTGTCAATATAGCCTGCATTCACAAGATAATTTCGTGCAAATGCAACTTCATTCTCAAATTTATTGACGTTGTTCCTCCCTCTTGTTTCGTTGATTTCATCTTCTGATAATTGCTCATTCTCAATAATTTTTGCTCGTGCTTCAGCAGGAGTTCCAGAGCCACCCAGATCACGCAATGCTTGAATCAATGGCGCAAACCAACGCAAGAATGCCGCCTTGGAGGATTTTTTCCCTTTTACCTCAGCTTTTTCTTGATTAACTTGTTCCGATACAATCCATGCTCTATATGACAGTTCTGGATAATTTTTGTATTCATAATTACCATCTTTTAATGCGTGCAGACACGCATCTTTTATTGCTAAATATTCTGCTGCATATGGTACCTTATTTAGTTTCTTCTTCACTGAATTTACAAAGTCAACCGGCATATTATCTGGATCTACAATAAACCACCTATTTCTTGAGTCCAAATTAATGAACTCATATGGCCTAATCCAGTACAATCCCATCGTTATATTCCAACGAATGCCTAACTGATCATGAACTGTATCATACCATTTAGTAAATATCGCACGGTTTGTCGCATCATCTTTTTCCGCAAGATTAATTGCTGATTCATAAAGCCCCCACAAGTTATCAATATCATCAGCCTGCCTATCATCTTTAAATCCATAGTAGGTTGTCTTCAGATTGTTAAGTACCGGAATTCCATCAAAATTATCTGGAATCTTTGATTTGATATTAAAAACAGTTGCAAAGCTCTCTAAGATGGCGATTCTATTAGCATTAGTTATGCCCTTATTGAAAAGTCCAAATACAGTAAAAGGGTCTATGTCTATTATTGAATCTTCACTTTCTAACTTTGGCAATTTCATATTTATTGCACTATAAGCACTTTGTATATCAGCAATTAATTCTGCACGGTTATCTTTGAATTCCAGGAGTTTTGTGGCAAACTCCGAATAAAAACTTGTCCATTCAAATTGCATTTTCACGATACCTCCTGTTCATCGTTGATTTTCTACTTTTTTACTGGCGGCTGGTGAATTAGATAATCTTTTGATTGAACTTTCAATTCTTCATAAATATCATCATAATCAGTCGTCCATTTTAAATGAAGAAGCATATCATACGTTTCATTGTCATCGCCCACTTGACCTTTGGAAGTCATATTCAACGTCAAATCAGCAAGACTAAGCATATGGTTACTAACTCTAAATGGAATATGTATACCTAAACACGCAGATATCACATTTGACTTAGTAAGGTTTTCACCCTTCTTCATGTTACTTATTGTTCTGTTATCCAAACCTGTAATACTTCTTAAAAGTCTTGCTGTATAATTACAGATATGTTTATCCATTAGGATATCAAGTGCTGGTCCAAATTCTTCACCGTCAATTGCATTTAACATCTCTTTTGACATTTCATTTACTAGCCCATACTGAGATAACAAATCCTCTGTTATAGCGTCATTATAATTAAATGCTTCATCCGCCTTTGATTTTGGAAGTTTCACATAATGCAATGTTCCATCTTTTTCATCTACAATGAATTGTAAGAAACATTCTTCTTCATGTGTTTTTGCATATTCAGTTAATCTTATTTTTCCGTCATCAGTACGTTCCAAGCATTCCGATGTAGCAACGCAAAGTTTATCTTCCACATACGCAAAACATTCTGACTCAATAACACTTTTTACAGCGTTGCTTTCTGAATACCAGTTTTCTAAGGTCTTGTAGCTGACCGAAGTTCTTATCTCTCTACCGACATAATCATTGTCTGTGAGCTTAACAACTACCACTTTAGGTTTATTGTATTCTCTAGCATCATCAGGTGTATATGCAGAAGTCTGTTCTACTTCAATCACATTTAAATACGGATCTTTTCCGCCAGAGAAAATAAAATCACGTAAGTAATTCTCGCTGTAAATTGGTAATCGTAACGGAACATAATCATCCTTAAATACCAATCTAAAAAAGTTCTCTGCCTTTGTCTTATTAACTGATTTTTTTAGCTCAGTAAATGTTCCTCGATCATCAATGTTACTTGGAGTTGCGTGACGATCTAGTAATTCTTTAAGCAAAGCATAGTAACATCCAAGACGTCTAACAACACGATTAATTCGTGCATGCTCATCTGCCTTCATATAATCAGTAATATAATCTCTAAACGTTTTGCCTGGAACTAATTTTGCCTGACCACTTTCTACTGCATGAATAAACCTTTCTGCATAGCGCTGCTCTTCTTGTGAAAGCATCGAAAATGATCTATGTAATTCCTTCAGTGCCGCATCGACAACTCCTGGATCGCTATCACCTTGAATCAGCTTGACATACTTATCAAAATTCGAATTCATGTAATTTGCGTCGATCTTTCCGGTATCATATTCTGTAATATGAACGTCAATTTCATACGGAACATCTCCACTGGCTCCACCACCGCCACCACGAGTTATCTCTTTATATCTAGCTAATAATGTCAGGTATGTCTGTTCATCGATAAGCATTTTTATAGCATCTTCATTCTGATCCTCATCCGGATAAGAATTCTTGCTCCAAGTAAACCCTTGTATAATAGCTGCTTCAAGATGATTCACAAATTTATTAAATTCTTTTGCGAACTTTCCTATCGCTGCATTATCAGCAGGCAACTTTTCAAAATTTACAATACCTGCATTTTTGAATATCTGTTCTATACTTTGGAAAAGAACATTCATGTTTCTTAGATTGTTTGGCAATTTATCCACAAACAATCCTGTAGGTACATCACCTGAATATGCCTTTACAGCCGCTTCAATATTCTTCTCCATTGTATTTGGTCTACGATAGTATTTGATAATTCCAAAAGGCTTCTCAGCCATATTGTAAAGTCTGTTTGTACGCGAAAAGGCCTGGATGAGGTTTTCATACTCCATCATCTTATCCAAATATAATGTATTTACAAACTTGGAATCAAATCCAGTAAGCATTTGATTAACTACAATAAGAATATCAATTTGCTCATCCTTACCAATACTATCAAATGGTTTTTTATGGCCCAATCTTAGGCTGACTTCCTTACGAAATTTATCATACGTTGGAATCGTATACTTCTGATTGAAGTGCTTATTATAAGCTTCCAAGATTTCAACAATTCCATCTTCCTTCTCTAAACTTCCACCACCTTCATTATCAATAGTAGGATCAAACATTGCGGTGATGAATAAGTCAGGAAAAGCTTTGACCATCAATCTATAATATTTAACTGCTTCTGGAATACTGCTGGTCGCAAAAATAGCATGAAACTTTCTATTTCTACTGTATAGCGTCCATTTCTTTTTTATATCCTGTATTACGCCATCAACATACTCATCTGTTTGGTACTGCTCATTAGGTACAAAATCTTCTATGCCTTTTACATATTTTCCATTTACCAATTCTCCGTGCATCTTGATTTGAGATGAATCCATGTATTTAAGATATACTTTTTCCTTTTTAGGATCGCTAAAAGCGTCCGCTTGGTCTTTTGCTTTGGCTTTACTGAGCGCAACCTTCTCTCGTATATCAGCATCATCATAAATACGCACCATATATGGATCGAAGCCAAGAACATTTTTATCCCTGATTCCATCACCTAGAGTATATCTATGAATCTCATCACCAAATATTGTCGGGGTTGTACTGTCTTTTTTTGCATTTAAGTCTTGAATAGGTGTTCCGGTAAATCCAAAGATCAATGCATTTTTGAACGTATTTTTTATATCTACAAGCATATCTCCAAATGTAGAACGGTGGCACTCATCAATGATAATAACCATTCGCTTACGCTGAATAATTTTTAAATCTGCTTCTATATTAGCCACATCTTCCCTTGCGATATTACTCAACTTCTGGATTGATGTAACAATCAAAGTATTATCAGAATCTGGGCTCTTTAATTTCGATATTAAAACATCAGTGTTTTCCGTTGCCTGAACAGATTCTGTTCCTGTAGCAAATGAGCGGTACTCCTTAAGTGACTGTATTCCCAATTCTTTTCTATCAACCAGGAAAACCACCTTGTCTGCATCATGATTAGCAGCAACAAGCTGAGCAGCTTTAAAGCTAGTCATGGTTTTACCACTACCAGTTGTATGCCACACATGACCACCGAGCTGCTTCTTATCATCCCAGTGACTCTTTTTCTCCGCAACAATATTAGCAATTCCAACTGCCGCATAATACTGATAACTTCTCATAACTTTTAATATGCCCTCATCAGTATCTGCAATCGTATAGAAGCCAATTAGCATATGTGCCATTGGAATAGATAAGAACTTTTTAATGAACGTATACCATTCATTTATAGGATTGTTATTGAAATCAGCCCAATGAAAATAAAAGGCCTTGTTGAACACGCCCTTTTCTCCCGGATTTGCAAAATATACGGATTCCTTAGGTTGCATTGCCACAAAGATCTGTACTAGAGAAAAAATACCTCTAAATACACCTTCATGTGAATATTTTTCTATTTGATTATATGCCTCACTAACCGGAATTCCGCTGCGTTTTAGTTCCAGATGAATGACAGGCATACCATTAATTAACAACATTAAGTCACCTCTTCTGCTGTTGAGAATAGGTGATTTTGTTTTAAACTTCGGCTGCTGAACAATCTGATATCTACTCTGTCCTAATGCAATTTCCTGGCGATCATAAATTTTTAGAGAAATCTCTTTACCCAGATGAATCGGGTCGTTAGGGTTATCACGGGTAATAGATATACTACGCCCATTGATGAACTCATTTAGGGCCATTGGCGATTGTAGATTTCTTACCTGGTCTAAAATCTGAGCCATCTCTCCGGAAGTTAATGGCTGATCATTCAATCGCGTCCCCTGCTTATTATTATTGAATAATATGTTCGCCCAATTCTGAATTAAATCTTCTTCAGATGGATATCTAATAACATCCGATTCCCATCCATGCTCGATGAGGGCTTTTATGACAGCTTCTTCAAAGTCCTTTTCTTCATTAAAAATAATATCTGACAAGTCTATCCCTCCTTATACGAACATCTTCTGAAGACATCCTTTTTTCATTCTTTTCGCAATCTCAATTTCTTGCTCAGTACATGAAATGAGCTCATCGAGCTCCAACAAAAATCTAGCAATCCTACTTTGCTCTTCCACATTCCTAGGAACTCTAACCACAATTTTACTGAATGCTGGATATTTTAAGTTCCAAGTGTCGGATGTTAGTCCTTGTGAGTTAATTTCAAAAAGATGAATTATCTCTTTCTTCTTAAACATATAAGCAAAGAACTGAGTGTCTATATCTCCTATTGGCTTTACTACAGTATATGCAGGACTTACAATACCTTCGTATGGTGAACGCCCACTTGCTCCTTGCCACATTCTCATTGAGTTATAAGCAATATCACCAATACAAACTCTTTTGTATTTAGATTTGTCAGTATTTGAATTGTCGTGGCGATCTAGTTCAGAAAACTTCTTTATTCCTGAACCAATTGTAACTGATAGTAATTCTCCGTCTGGTAAACTTTCTAATCGCTCATCAAAGCACGAACCAAGTGTTCGTTCCTCCCAATCTCCCTGGAATTCAGAAAATCTTATTTCAGGAACAGTAGCACCATCCTTAGGGAACATCTTTTGCAAGCATGATTTCTTCATGTTCTGTAACTTCTCAAGCTTACGCTGGTGAAGAGTGATGAGGTCATCAAGGTTAGAGAAATACTCCACTATTTTGTTCTGTTCCGCCTTTGCAGGAAATGGAACAACCAGATTTTTTATCTCCTCATTGTGAATATGAACAACCGATTTCCCCTGTGCTTTTTTCGCTAACTCTCGTTTTGAATTTCCATGTGAAATAGAAATTGCCAAAAACGCTGAATTAATATCTTCATTGGGACTTACAACATTTAAATCTCCACCAAGTATAACCCCTGATTTATCAACTGTTGCAGCTCTTGCGATGTCTTCTGCCGTTTCTCCTGATGCAGGAACAATAACTTCTCCGCCTTTGCTATATACAGAACCGTCTTTTGCTTCTACATAAGTGTCTACTTCTGAAATACTGGTTTCGTATTTAGTATATAATCTTCCGTACAAAATAATCGGTGTTCCAGACTCGATTAAATCACCTTTTGAATAGCCACTTCCCTTACTAAATTCAGCTATATCTCCCAACTTACGCTGTTCCCAATCGTCAGTATATCCAGAAAAACGAAGTTTAGGTGTTTTATTATTCTTTTTCATTTTTTACCCCCATATACTTCTTAAATTCTGCTAGACCATCAAGATCATCTTTGCTACCAGATAAACCATCAATCATCTGAATAAGAGAACCAGCTGCAGATTCTTTCTTTACCTCAATATCACTATATGTAGTTGCATATTTTGAATTCAAATTTTCAACTTCTGAAACCAATGCTGTAATTACATCATCTGGCAAAGTTCCTAATCCGGATACAATAGGCTCAATCCACTTCAACTCTAGCAGGCGAAGTGCATCTTCTTCATCGAGATTTTTTATTGTTTCTATGGTTGCAGCTTCTAGTTCGATCTTCTGTGCCTTAATTACTTTCTTCAATTCGCTTTCTTCTTCCATTAAAAGCATAACTCTTTTCATTTTTGCTTCTAATGATTCTTCTGGAAATTCAAATTCCATCTGTAACTGCAAAATTCTAGAATTCACAGCAGGTTTTCCATAAGTGCCATCTTTATTAGAAACCATAGCACTCCACGCAACGAAAGGATTTTCTTCAATAAATGCCATTTTATCTTTCTTAAATGACAATGTGAGATAATTTTTTAACGCATTTATCTCCGGACTCTCTACATCTGTTAATGCTTCAGTAACATAAGCTTTTACTTCTTTTCCTACGAAGGCATTCTTATCATCGTTTGTAATTGTTTGTTCAAGCTCATCCTCTTCAAGAGATTCTAATATTTCGGTATACATATTGCTTATTTCAACCAATCGCTCTTCTCCTGACTGAATTGCAAACAATTCGCCGTGATGAAACTCTTCTTGTACAAGCTCAAATGGTAAAATATGACCTTTCCAACCTTCCTGCACTTCGGTCACTTCATCCTCGTCTTCTTTCTTTTTCTTTACCACCATATTAGGATCAACCTGGAAGATAGCATCAAACCCTTCTCCTTGAATCATTTCCAAATCGGCTGTGATTGTCTCCCAATTTTCAGAAAGAATCTGAAATGCCTTGTATTGATCAATCAATTTAATATTTGTTGTTCTATTAAAAATATCGATGCAGATATTTTCTTTAAGACTTTGAGCATTTACATCGAGAATATCCTCTATCAAGCAATCTTTTAAGTATTCTCCAAATCCACTAAAACTAGAGTGATATTTTGCAATATAATTAGATACAGATGCAAAGTTAGATACTGCACTTTCTATATCATCTGCTATAACCCTAGCATAATTGTCTGATATATTACCGAATATTTCCTCTCGTAACCCTGGGAATGCATCCCAATATTTTCTAAGACTTTCTATTTCCATATTAGGAATTCCACCAAACATAATAGAATGAATATCCCATGGTTCCTCGTCATCAGATGAATCAACATATCTAGGTATATTTAAGTTGTATTCATTTTTTCGTATATCATCCTTGGTAACTAATTTTGCAAATTTTGTCACCGATTTTCTTGCCTTCAATGTATCAACTATTTCTCTGATATCTCTTGCTCTTAACTTGTTATTTTTTCCGACTTTCTCGAACTTTTTAGATGCATCAATAATGAGAATATCTGAATCAGATCTTGTTCTCTTAAGCACCATAATAATCGTTGGAATTCCTGTACCAAAGAATATATTTGCAGGTAAACCAATAATAGCCTCTATGTGGTTACGTTCTATTAAAGTCTTTCTAATTGTCTCCTCTTCGCCGCCTCTAAACAAAACACCATGTGGGAGGACAATTGTCATAATGCCATCATCTTCTAAGTGATATAACTCATGTAGTAAAAACGCATAATCTGCCTTTGCCTTTGGAGCAACTCCAAATTCCTTAAATCGAGGATCGAACTCTTTATTCTTTGGATCCCATTTTTGAGAGTACGGTGGGTTGGAAACCACCGCATCCACCTTAACAAGTGAATAGGTTTCATCCTTATTTTCATCTGTTTCAAAAAACGGCCAGTCATCTTCCAAAGTATCGCCATTTCTAACATTGATATTAGCCGGATTAATTCCTCGCATAACCAAATTCATACGAGTTAAGTTATACGTATTCTCCTTTAATTCCTGCGCATAATAATCAATCTTATTCTCACCTTCGATATATTGAGCCATAGATGCACCAATATTAATGAGCAATGAGCCTGAACCTGATGTAGGATCATAGATTTTAATATGCTCTCTATCTTTAAGATGATTAGCCACAATTTCAGACATCAACACGGACACTTCATGTGGAGTATAAAACTCTCCTGCTTTCTTTCCAGCATTAGCTGCAAACATGCTGATGAGATACTCATAGATAAATCCCAAAACATCATAGTCTTGCTTTCCATCCATCGGAATTCTTTTTATTAGTTTAAGAAGCGCCTTTATTGATTTGGTCTGCTTTGTTGATGTTTCACCTAACTTTGAAAGGCCACTCTGCAACGTCTTAAATATATTCTCAAATAATTTCTTATATGTCGGTTCGATATTGGCATCAAAATTACTCAATGCATCTCTTACATCAGATACATCAAAATCATCGCCTTTAGAAAGCCATGATGAGAATAAGTCCTCATAAGCAATAAAATATCCAATATTCTCACTAATATGCTTCACAAGTTTCTCGTCATCTGCTGTCACTTTTTTAATATCCTCGTCAGAATATTTTTCTCCTTTCAGGAAAGAAATTTCACGATCCGAAAGATATTTATAGAACATAAATCCAAGGATATAGTCCTTATATTCATTCGCCTCTATCTTTGATCTCATCTGATTGGCTGACTGCCAAATAGTAGATGCTAATTGTTGTTTATTCATCTATTTTTACCTCCTGCCGCTAAGTCGCGGAATTGTTTAATTATTTGCAGCCTTACCACTTCGAGCCCATTCCTCAAGTTCAGAATATTTGAACTTCCAGGCCTTGCCAATTTTCTTTCTCGGAATATCCTTGCCTTTACGAATCCAATCACGAATTGTAGCTGGCTTTACTCCTAAGAACTCAGCTGCTTCAGTTGTTCCAATCCATTTTTCTTCATTATTGGTAGTACTCATAGCTTCTCCTTTTTCTATACATACTATGCCAATTTTTATTATACATTATTTTGTGTCAAATTTCAATTGTTTGTATCTGTTTATATGTGTTTGCGTGGTATCAAATAATTAATAAATTTTTTTGGTGAACTATCTTCAACACTTATAGCTTTTTTCCATACATAATCACACCTCTTTTAATCTTAAAGCCTTTATTTTCAGCCTCATAGCCCGTTGAACTTTCTTCAACGGGCATTTTTAACGTTTGCTGTATGATGCAATCAAGGGTCAAGAACACCCCATCATCAGACGATGCGTTTCCTGATCAAGAACGGTCCTATCTGAATCTGATGAACAACTAAATAACCAAACCAGCTGAATAGGACAAGCTGGCCAACCAATAGGAGGAAACTCTCTATGGCAATGGCCAAATATATTCAGGTATCGCACATGTGGAATTTTCTCCGCGTCAACCCAAGGAGGAAAGCCACATGGAAGAGAAAAATTATGATTACAGTAACAAGAAGAGCTACAATGGCGTAGCACCAAAGGAAAATGAGGCATTAGTTCCATTCTTAGCACATGAAGTTTTAAAGAATTACCATCAGGATATTAGAGATGGTATTCGCAAACGTAATGAAGGAATTATCGAAGATAGCTTCGAAACCTGGAACATTCGCGGTAGAAAGATTCTTGTAGGTTTCACAGCTATCCCTAAGGATCAGGTTGAATCCTACATGGAAGGATTCTGGAAAGAAAAAGATGCGTATCTTGAATCGACTCGCAAAAAGAGATGCTTAATTCTTAATTCCAAGGGCGAATACATCCGCTGCCCTAAGTACAATAAATGTGAAGTGTGTGAACGTTCTGAAAAGGATCAGTACCTCTCGCGTTATATTTCATTAGACAAGTTTATGGATGATAACAGCGACGACGATACTAATCGTAGCGGTTGGGAGCCAACAGATAATACTTCAACTGAAAACTCAGTTCTCAGTCTTATGATGATCGACGATCTCATCAACGAGGTATCCTTGAAGTACCCAGAAGCTAAAGCAATCTTCTCTCTACTGATGGACGACCCACAAATCAGTAATGCTCTGAAGCAGGTCGACTTGAAAAAGGGAAAGAGCCAGGCATATGAGTACGTAAAGAAAATGCAGGCATACGCCAAAGAACTCTACAACAAGAATTATCGTTAATTTACAAGCAGCGGCCGGACACCAACTCCCCGGTCGCTGTTTTTCTTATTTCTACTATCGTTATAGGGTGAACCCCAGGGTTCATTTTCTCTTGTTATCTATCCCCTAGTGTCAACCCTGCATTATGGACCAATTCCCACAAAGCCATTTTCAAGCATAAAAAGAAAGGCTTTCCAGCAGCCAATCGTACTCAATAACGATAGCTCTCTGAAAAGCCTTTTATTTACTACATTATTTTTACTTCTTAGGGTTCACCTTTGGCATCAAAGCAACCGTCTCGATATGGCACGATACCTTCTGATTGATGTCAGGTTCTGTTCCCGTTCGCGGAAACATATCCGGTCAAAGCGGAAACATGTCCACACATTCTGAAATCGCATATTCACAGCTGCAACCAGATGCAATCTGTGGCAAAATTGACATCCATATCCAGATCTTGGCCATCGAAGTCTATGGGAGCAATTCAGCATGCGCTCTAATTGCTCATCGAAATACTTTTCCGTCAGATACATTCCACGCTTCAGCCGTTCATCATCCATAACCCAGCCTTTGATGGTGTAGTCTTTAGCGATCTGGTTTACCCATTTACGGAACTGTACCGCACGCTCGGAATTGACCTTGAAGCCTACAGCAATGATCATTTGAAGGCTATAGTGCTTGGTATCGCGTGTGACCTGACGAGAACCTTCGGTTTGAACTATCCGGAAATTCCGGATAGTTGAATCTTCCTCAAGCTCTGAATCAGAATAAATCTTCTTGATATGCTCATTGATTGTACGAACATCCACATCATACAAGGTGGCCATCATCTTCTGTGTCAGCTATATATTTTCATCCTCGTAGCGCATGCGGTGAAATGTTCCGCAGAATTCACTGGAACAATCGCGGCTGCAAATCCATCGTCTGGCGCTGCATCAGTAGACTGGAGCCAACCGGGCAGGAATGCCACGCAAGAACTGTCAATGAGACAGTATTGGAGAATGTGGTAGTTCAGGCCATCAACACGCTCCTTGGTGATACGTCCACCTACCAGGCACAGCTCCAGCAGAACATCGCAAAGGTGATCCGTAGTGCTCAGCAAAAAACCGCTGATGGCATTGACGAAAGACTGCAGGAGCTTCAGAAAGAGCTTCTCAAAAAAGCCAATAACAAAGAGGCCTATGATGAGATTGCCGACGAGATCTTCAAACTCCGGGAACAGTGAGAAAAATGTACGGTTGACACTGCCGCCAGAGACGCACAGATTTCCCGCATCAACGAACTGCAGGACTTCATCAAGCAGCAGTCCGCACACCTGGACGCCTTCGACGAGGCCCTGGTAAAACGCTGGCTTGAGCGAATCATCGTCCGGGAGGACCACTTCACTGTGGAACTTAAGTCCGGACTGAAAATTGATATTGAAGGATAATCCCCTAGACGCACGAAACCCTCTCGACCATGATGGCCGGGAGGGTTGTTTGTTATTCTGCTTTACTCACAGGTAAATAATAAATCTTTCCATCTTTTGAAATGAGCTGTACATCCTCTGCATACAACTCAGATTTATCTATTTTATGTGTACAAACATGACCTGCCTTCTGTGCTGTGATCATACTTGCAGTTTTTTCTTCTATTCCTCGGAAGTTTAAATTATCATTAAACAATCCTGGAATAAAATGAATTACTCCATCAAAGCCTGCTCTCTTTCTTCGTGACTCATCAGCCTCTATTCCTAATCGGTCAGCAGTACCTTCATGCCAAGCAGTAAGTCGTGTCTGTGTATCTGATACCTGTTTCGAGTATGTAGGTAATAATGCCATACACTGTTCTCTCGAAACTGTGCCAAGATGCAAAGTATATCTCAAATCAGAAATCTTATATAAGATTTCCAGAAGCGATTGTTGATACATAAACCAATTTTGTGCATTTCCTAAAGCTTTTTCATAACCATCGTAATTAAGGCCTGATTTCTTTGCAAATCCAGCCAAAGTAAGATTAGCTTGTCCTAGAAGCTTAGTACACTCTTCCTCTAAGCTATCAAGCTGAGCAATCTTCGAAAGTCGAAGCTCATCATTTTCCAAAATCTCCGTCTGAAAATCAGCAATCTTTTTAACATGAGCTACCAGCGAAAATACCCTACTTCGATATTCATTATCCTGAAAATTCTGTATCTGAGAGATACCATCACTGATTACTCCAAGCTCTGCATTAATCTGCGTCATGTAATACTGCCCGACAATCATTGATGCTACACCCATTGCTGCTACTGCTGTTCCTTTTTGTGCTTCAACAGCTACAAGATTTGCGTGACCTCTAATTCCATCAGCTCCATGATAAAAACCTCGAACTGCTCCTTCCATCGCTTTGGAATCTGTTAACTTAGCACCCGCTGGAATTATGGCTCGATAAAATACCTCACCATTTGCCTTGACAGCCTGTGTGGCATTATTGGCCGCATTTCCAGCCTGTGCCAGTCCCGGAACAAGATTATTTATATGGGCAAGCACCTTACTATCCGTAATCTCAACAAGTTTAGTTTCATCCGAAATCGCATCTGCAGGAAGTATTCCTATCTGAATAACCGGATCATTTGCAACTTCAGATGCTTGCAATTTACTGCTTGATGTTTTACTTACAACAACTGCTGTATTACCCAGCTCATTTTTGGTTCGTTTGTTTTTTACGTATAGCACAATACCTCCTGCTATTGCAACCACAATGCACGCGCCAATTATTACATATTCCATTTATCGTAATACCTCCTATCGTTTATTCATAAAAGGCTTTGCTATTTTCGCGAATTATAGAATTCTGTAATCTTCAATTGCCCCCACTGGATGAGCTGTTGTTTTATCAAACAAAACTATATTCTTACCAGTCTTAGATACTGTACTACCATAAATTATTCCCGCGTATCCTAACGAAATATAATACTGCGCCATAGTTTGAAAAGGTGCATACATTAAACTTTTATTATCCTTTTCATCAAGCGGTTCAAATATCTGTTCTGAAAGTAATTTTGAATACGTATATACTCCCCATTTAGTAAATAGCTTCTTAAATTCTTCTACATTCACGTTGTTCCTTAGAATAAAACCTAATACTTTAGATTTTTTTATACTTTTCTTAACCTGTTCTTGACCATAAGTCTCCAAGCCATCATTCAGAGCTTTATATGTCATTTCATCCGCTATTGTTAAATCTACTACCTTAAGTGCTGTGCTATCAGCGGCAAATTGAAAATGACAAAAACCAAATCTATCATTTTGTTTAACTCGACATTCGGCCTGTGCACATTCATGTATCGCCGCCTCTTTGCCTATTGCTAAATACAACCATTCTACCCCTGAAGGACTAAATCTGTTATCTTCCTTTATAAATTCTGTCTTCGGAATAAAACGTTCAAAATCAGGATTCTCATCTTCTCCAAGAATAGTACCTCTGCCGACACAATATTTCTCAATCTCAGATATTAAGACTGTATTATATTCTATTCCAGCATTCTTATTAAACAAGTCATCATAAACTCTCAAGAACGTATTCTTCTTTGCTGAAGCAATATCATCAAAAGAAAAATCTCCTTTTGAAAGTGCATCTCTAAACTCTTGCCACGTCTTCTTAATTGATTTTTCACTTTTTTCAATACCGCTAAAATCAAATATCTGCCCCAAAACATCTATCCCCCTTACATCTATTCCACTGCCTACAACCACCCAAAATGGTCGAGTTGCCGGATTGGTTGTCACCCTTTTTCATTTTCCAAAAATCATCCCAAAATGCCTGACATCTAATCCGAGGTTACAACCTGACATACATTTTGCAGTAGATATGTTTCCATACAAGAAAACCGAGCTTTCCGCAAGGCTTCTCTGATGATACTAACCTTACAAAAAGCCCGGAAATACGCCACTTTTCAGCCTTTATTTATCTTTTCTTGACAGCAAACAGACCGTCTCAACGGTACTTTCATTATCCCAACTAAGTTCTTCTG
>UMER01007357.1_pt1 | contig 14676 bp, 10 predicted proteins | sample 1964801 | NCBI WGS metagenome assembly UMER01 (sample SAMEA4836025, study PRJEB28245) | human gut metagenome | biome: gut microbiome; material: fecal sample | place: Denmark | collected 2008 | reverse complement strand
TTAGCAATCAAATATGCCTTACCGCGCTTCATTTTCCGTTCATACGGGAAGAAGTGCGGTATTTTTTATCTAATAAAAACTAAAGATACTTATAGGGAAAAATCATTATTTTCATTACCTTTGTCATAAAGGTAGCTATAGTAATATAGCTAACCTACTGTATTAGAGAACGTTTCTTTTATTACCTGATTCCTGGAATTCGGCAAAATTCAAAGTTATGAATGGTAATAAGCAAACGGGTCTCACGCACCTTCATGTATATACTTTTGTTATATATCGAACGGAGCGTGAGACTGTTGCTTATATGTCGTCATAACGGTTTGCCGAAACCCCAGGAAAAGACATATTGCAGCAGTTCTCACGCTTTTTTTAGTTAACCATAAGTGATAAAGAGTATAAAATGAAGTTACACACAAAGAGTTTACGTTTTAACCATAACCCCTTAAACCTGATACTCGGTGCCAGAAGAAAACAAGGACTGCGCATCGGCTATATGGAAGCTGCATTAAACGGCTTCTATCTCAACTGCATAAAAACCGGAGTACATCCGCAGCAACTAGCCCAACTGCTATCGGAGAAATTCCATTGTATAGACACCATTTCTTCCAGCCAGTTATTTCTGTTTCTCATCAACGAAGGAAACAGGTCTTCATACGCTATCATGCTCCCCTATTTGCTCTCTACAGAGAACTTACAGCAGTTTGAAAACACCATCCGCGAACGCTTCTATGGAATAGACCGCTTCATTCAGCAAGGCAGAAATCTATACAATTTCAAAGAGTATATAGAAGAAAGAGGAGATCCGATTGTATGGATTAATGACTTGGAGAGAGGGGTTATCGGATGGGATATGGCACAAGTAGTCGGGCTGGCACGGGCTGCCAAAGACTGCGGTTACATCTCCAGAGAACAAGCTTGGGAATACATCGAACAAGCAAGCGCAGCGTGTGCCGAAATCCTCCGCACACCGGAAGAAATAGACAAGAGTTTCCTCATCGGAGGAGCGATGAAATCGAATAAAATAGAAGATTGGGAGGAATTAATCCTATGCTACTCTCTTCTCAGAAACAGCAGAGAGTAGTTATTTCTCACGGTCGACCACATAGTCCAGATAAGTCCGGAGGGCCACACAGATATTGGATTCAGGCAGAGAAGCCAGCAAATCAAATGCTTTCTTTTTATATTGTTCTATGATCCGACAGGCATATTCAATACCGCCATTCTCCTTGGTAAATTGAATCAGACGAACAATTTCATCGGGAGTAGCCGTACCTTCCTTCACCTTCAACGCTGTTTGCTCCGCCCATTCATCTTTCGTAGTATTCAATGCATACAGGACAGGCAGCGTCAGCTTACCTTCAAGCATGTCATTACCGGTCGGCTTACCGATTTTCTTGCTATCAAAGTAGTCGAAAATATCATCTTTAATCTGGAAGCAGATGCCGATATATTCACCCAGCAGACGGGCAAAAGCAACTTCTTCTTCCCCCACCTCTACCGACAGGGCAGCCGCCTCGGCACAAGCAGCGAAAAGTGCCGCCGTTTTTTTACGTATTACATCAAAATAAACTTCCTCCGAGAAGCTATGATTACTTACATTCGAAAGTTGAAGCAACTCTCCTTCAGCAAGCTTCTGCCCCAGCGAGGATACCAGACGGATAATCTTATAATTATTGGTCTGCTCGGCATGCACCAGACTGGTAGCCAAAAGATAATCACCCGCCAGTACAGATACCTTATTATTGAAAACAGCATTCACCGAAAGCTGGCCGCGACGTTCGGTGCTCTCGTCGACTACGTCGTCGTGCACCAGACTGGCCGTATGAAGCAACTCCAAAGAGACTGCCGCATGAAGAGTAGCAGGAGAAACAGCACTATAAAGACGTGCCACCAATAGGACAAGAATAGGACGCATCATCTTACCATTCCTCTTGCGTATATGAGTTATTACGCTATCGAGCAATGCGTTCGAATCAGAAAGAGGGCTATCAAAAAGATCCTTAAAATCCTCCAGCTCCGCTTCAATCGGGGTTTTGATAAGTGAGATACTATCCATTCATAACACTATTTGAGCACAAAAGTAATAATAAAACGCTTAATACCGTATTTTTTTGTACTTTTACCATGAAAAATTAATTAAATCTATGGATTCAGACAATAAATTATTTCTTTTAGACGCTTATGCACTGATATATCGGGCTTATTACGCCTTTATCAAGAATCCCAGAATCAACTCCAAAGGGTTCAATACTTCAGCCATTCTCGGCTTTGTCAATACCCTCGAAGAGGTGCTGAAAAAAGAGAACCCGTCACATATAGGAGTAGCCTTCGACCCCTCCGGCCCTACTTTCCGCCACGAAGCTTTCGAACAATATAAAGCCCAGCGCGAAGAAACACCGGAAGCCATCCGCCTCTCCGTACCTATTATAAAGGAGATCATACACGCTTACCGCATCCCGATTCTGGAAGTGGCAGGCTACGAGGCCGATGACGTGATCGGGACCCTCGCCACAGAAGCCGGGCGCCAAGGCATCACTACTTATATGATGACCCCTGACAAGGACTACGGTCAGCTGGTGACAGACAATGTATTCATGTACCGCCCCAAACATACGGGAGGCTTTGAAGTGATGGGCATCGAAGAAGTGAAAGCGAAATTCGATATCCAGTCACCCGCACAAGTGATCGATATGCTCGGACTGATGGGCGACTCTTCCGACAATATCCCGGGCTGCCCCGGTGTCGGTGAAAAGACCGCTCAAAAACTAATCGCCGAATTCGGAAGCATCGAGAATCTGCTGGAACATACCGACCAACTGAAAGGAGCGTTGAAAACCAAAGTGGAAACAAACAAGGAACTGATCACTTTTTCCAAATTCCTCGCCACGATCAAGATCGATGTTCCCATCCAACTAGAAATGGACAAGCTCGTCCGCGAACAAGCAGACGAGGATTCACTCCGCCGGATTTTTGAAGAACTGGAATTCCGGACACTTATCGACCGGGTACTGAAAAAGGAAAGTTCAAAAGGTGGAGTAACTATGCCCACCGGAAACAAAACGGTAACCCCTCAAAGTGCCCCCTCTCCTCTTCCTCTTTTTCCCGAAGAAGGAGGAGCCATCCAAGGCGATTTATTTGCGAATTTTACGGGCAACGAGGCAGGCGAAGCGAAAAAATCGAATCTAGAGACGTTAGAAACACTTAACTGCAATTACCAACTCATTGATACAGAGAAGAAAAGAAGCGAAATTATTCAAAAGTTACTTACATCGAAAATTCTCTCGTTAGACACGGAGACCACAGGAACAGAACCAATGGATGCCGAACTGGTCGGAATGAGTTTCTCTATAACCGAAAATCAGGCCTTTTATGTTCCGGTCCCCGACAATCGTGATGAAGCGTTAAAAATAGTCAATGAGTTTCGACCGGTCTTCGAAAATGAGAATTCCCTGAAAGTCGGACAAAATATCAAGTACGACATGATCGTTCTTGAAAATTACGGAGTGCAGGTGAAAGGTGCACTCTTCGATACGATGATCGCCCACTATGTTCTTCAACCGGAACTTCGTCACGGAATGGACTATCTGGCAGAAATCTATCTTCACTATCAGACTATTCACATCGACGAACTGATAGGTCCGAAAGGAAAGAATCAGAAAAACATGCGCGATCTCGACCCGAAGGATGTCTACCGTTACGCATGCGAAGATGCAGACGTAACGCTGAAACTTAAAAATGTGCTGGAGAAGGAACTGAAAGAGAACGATGCCGAACGTTTGTTTTACGATATCGAAATGCCGCTCGTACCGGTATTGGTCAACATAGAACGAAACGGAGTGTTGCTGGATACAGATGCGCTCAAACAATCGTCTGTCCATTTCACCGCCCAGATGCAGCGCATCGAACAAGAGATTTACGAACTGGCGGGCGAAACCTTCAATATCGCTTCGCCCAAACAAGTCGGCGAGGTACTGTTTGACAAACTGAAGATCATAGAAAAAGCAAAGAAGACCAAAACCGGTCAGTACGTCACCTCGGAAGAAGTGCTCGAAAGTCTCCGGCACAAACATCCCGTAGTAGAAAAAATACTGGAACATCGCGGATTGAAAAAACTGCTGGGAACGTATATAGATGCACTTCCCCAACTGATTAACCCACGTACGGGACGGGTACACACATCCTTCAACCAGACTGTAACCTCTACCGGACGCCTCAGTTCGAGCAACCCGAACCTGCAGAATATTCCTATCCGCGACGAGAACGGCAAAGAAATCCGCAAGGCATTCATTCCGGACGAAGGCTGTCTTTTCTTCTCTGCCGACTATTCGCAGATAGAACTCCGTATCATGGCACATCTCAGCGAAGACAAAAATATGATCGATGCCTTCCTCAGCAATCATGATATCCATGCGGCAACAGCTGCCAAAATATATAAGATAGACCTGAAAGACGTCGACTCTGACATGCGCCGCAAGGCGAAAACCGCCAACTTCGGTATCATCTACGGCATCTCCGTATTCGGACTTGCCGAACGTATGAACGTAGACCGGAAAGAAGCCAAGGAACTGATCGACGGTTACTTCGAAACTTATCCAAGCGTCAAGGCTTATATGGATAAAAGCATCCAGGTAGCTCAGGAAAAAGGGTATGTAGAAACGATTTTCCACCGGAAACGCTTCTTGCCCGATATCAACTCACGAAATGCAGTTGTACGCGGCTATGCAGAACGAAATGCCATCAACGCACCAATTCAGGGAAGTGCCGCAGATATCATAAAAGTAGCAATGGCACGTATTTATCAGCGTTTCCAGACAGAAGGCATACAGGCCAAAATGATACTCCAAGTGCATGATGAATTGAACTTCAGTGTACCGGTGAACGAAAAAGAACGGGTAGAAGAGATCGTCATTGAGGAAATGGAAAATGCATACCGCATGCATGTCCCCCTGAAAGCAGATTGCGGATGGGGCAAAAACTGGCTCGAAGCACACTAAAACAATGTTTATCCTACTATAGCAAAGCAGGGCTGAACAGCCAAATAAAGGAAAGAATGAGTTATAACATTATTTAACCCATTATCCAGAAAGCAAGAAAAAGGTTCACTTCCTCAACGAAGTGCTCCGTTCTATATCCGGCAGGTTGACTGCCGGATATTTTTTTGTCACCAATCTTGGCAAAAAGCAAGATAGTTTTCCAGTCGACATCTGACATTTTGATATTATTTCAGCTTTATATTTGCATAAATACCGGATAAATATATAACTTTGCAGCATAATACAAGAGTATTAATAGACAAATGAAAGTATAATTCTAAAATCAAATAGCCATGAAAACAAAAGTATCTTTAAAAATGTATGTTCTATCTGTAGTTCTTCTGATAACCTCTTTTGTTGCTTCTGCACGTAGTTATGATGGTCAGCTGGTTTATAATCCGGTAGAAGAAAATGGAGTAATGGTAGGTCAGACTGTTTACAAGATGAACGGAAACACACTTGCCAACTATATGAAATACAACTATAAGTACGACGACAATAAGCGCATGATTGAAAGCGAGACCTTGAAATGGAACAGTACTAAAGAAGAATGGGAAAAAGATCTCCGTATCCAATATGCTTATAAGGGAAAAACTGTAACGACCAATTACTATAAATGGAACACCAAGAAACGTGCTTACGTATTAGTTCCGGAGATGACAGTAACCATGGACAATACTAATTTGTAACAGCATTTTTTTAACAATATACTCTCTCATTCTAATATTCTAACAAAAAGAAAGCGCCGTTCCTGATGAAGAAACGGCGTTTTCGCGTATATTCGCAAAAGTGTAGATTTATAGCACAAAGAACCGATCCTGCAGACCTTTCAGAAAACTTCGGGAGATTATCAGATCGCTTTTATCATGAAAAGGCGGATAGAGCTGGCAACATTTCCCATCAATCATTGCAAGATAATTAACATTGACAATAGCTGACTGGCTAATCTGAATAAAAGCTTGTGAGTAACCAATGATATCTTCGGCTTTTGTATTTCGCTTCAAGTTCAACCGGGTCTGATTGAACAGAGCTACCTGCCACTGGCGCTTGTCTTTCAGATATTCGAAATACCCGATCTCTTCCAGCCGCAAAAGCTTGAAACCGGTCACCGTACTGATCATAAACATTCCCTGTTGCGGCATCAGGGCACTGACAGAAGAAGCAAAAGAGGACGAAGGAGCCACCGGTATCGAAGCGACATCTTTCCGGTAGCGTTCTATAACGATCTTCAGATCTTCCGTCTCAAAAGGTTTCAACAAGAAATCAAAAGCGGACTCACGCAGAGCCTGAAGCAGATATTTATCATATGAAGTATAAAAAACAACTTTCATATCCCACAGCACTTCATCGCGTATCTCACTCAACAGGTTAAGCCCCAGCACATCCGGAAGCTCCACATCCAAGAACAACAGGTCCGGACGCAGTTCCATTATCATCTTTTTCCCTTTTGCTCCATTGCTTGCTGTTCCTTTTATTTCAAACTCCTGATAAGCGCCCAGCTCCCTGCGCAAAGCATCAATCGCAGTACGCTCATCATCCACAATAACAACTTTATATTTATCTTCTACATTCATCATAATTCATAAGAAAAATGAAACGGTATATACACAGACACTTGTGTACCGGTCTGACCATCGTTTCGGTTGGTTATGTCAAAACGCATTTTCTCGTTTTTATTCTTTGTATTAAGCAGCTGGACCGTTTGATAGAGCACTTTCAGTCCGGTTCCCGTCCCTTTAGTCGAAGAAACAACTTGCGGAAGATACCCTCGTCCATTGTCACAAACCAAGATACGGATTCCTTTTCCTTCACGGGAAACACGGACAGACAACTCCTTTTCTCCATCTTTTCCAGCCAGTCCGTGCTTAATCGCATTCTCTACCGGAATCTGAACAATCATGGAAGGAATCATGATACGTTTTGCATCCAGTCCCTCCTCTACTATCACCGACGCTGTAAAGCCTTCGCCGATACGACCGCTTTCGAGGCTGATATACGACTGCACGAAATCCAGTTCGTCCTGCAAAGATACGCTTAACTTTTCAGTCAGTTCAAGGCTCCGACGGAGATATTTGACCAGTTCCATCAAATTATTCTTCACTTCCTCCGACCCATTGAACTGATTAATCTCCCGTCCCAGCACATTGAAAGTGAAATGAGGAGAAATCCGGCTCCGCAAGTTCTCCATACGGACACGATTGATCTGCTGAAAGAAACGTTCGCGGAGAAACTCTCTCTTTTTCCTCATATACCAGATGATCACTACCGTTCCGGCTGCGAGCAACAGGCAGACAAGCACCCAGATATACATGCTCAGCCTCAAAACCCGTACCTCACCAGCCTGCCGTTGAATCTGCATTTCTTTGCGCAATACGATCGTATCCTGACGGTAACGCATATCCAGTTCGGCCACACGAGTACGAATCCGCTCGCTACGGATAGAGTCATTCAGTTGGTAATCACGCTTCAGATATTTATATGCATTGCGGTAGTCGCCGGCCTTTTCATAATAATGCTGCAGATATTGGTTGCGTATAGTGAGCATATTGGCATCCACATGGCCGGTAGAAGCAGTCCGTGCAATCATCTCCCTGGCACGTGCGATATTTCCTTTTTTCAAGGAAAGCTCAATCATCAGTGTCTCAATATAGTGCATGGCGGAGTTATTCTTTATCTCCGAAAAATAACGATAACCTTCATTCAGATTGTTTTCAGCAGAATCCAAACGGTTAGTCAGCAGATAAAGATCGCCCAGATTGACTTTCGAGAGATTACTTTCAAATACCATTTGCGGATAATTCGCTATCATATCAGCCGCCTGCCGCATATAAACCAGTGCTTCCTGATAATCTTTCTTGTAATAGTAATGATTTCCCCGATTATTGAGATACACCCACTTCTCACTGACAGTCATTTCATCAAAAAACTGCCCTGCCAGCTCGTAATAATGATTTGACAAATCAAAGTCGCGCAAATCCATGTAAGTCTGTCCTAATCCGCAATAAACCGGAAACTTGGCATGTTCCGACAGATGCAGGGAGTCGCAGATAAACAATGCCTTCCGATAATAAGAAGCGGTATGTGCCAGTTCCCCACGATGCAGATGAGCATCAGCCAGATTCATACAAATATCCGATAGAAGATGCGCCTTGTCTCCTTTCAGACGATAAGCGTAGGATTTCTCATAATAGGCAACTGCCGAATCGGGCTGACTGAGTTGCATCCAGACATTTCCCTCGATGTTATATACATCCGAAAGCACATCATTCCAGCGCGGGCAGGCAGTTGCACGCTTGTCATACTCTTTCACAGGGCGGTTATAATAGAGGATAGAATCAAAATCAGACGATACGAAAAAAGTCTTTCCATACAATGCCATCAAGCGGTAATATGTCATCGAATCCTGCGTCTGATGGAGTGCATTACGCAATAAAGAACGCGAATAAGGCAAGTTAGAGAACAGAGAATCCTGTGCACGGACTTCCAAAGAATCAATAAATGATTGCTCACACAAAGAGTGACTGCGATGCTTATCCACACAACTGCAGCTCAACCATATCACCAACCCTATCAACCCAAATAGCTTCATAGCAGATTTCGCTTTATTTCGTCCCCTCGTCCGTGTCTAATTTTGAATGCCACAAAAATACATTAATTATATTGAATCTCAACGAAATTTATTATTTTTTTAATACCTTTGCGCCCATATAAACATGAGTAACTGACCTAATGAGTCCACTGAACTTCACCCACATTTTGACACAGGCAGTCGATGAGCTATCGGAAAGCGAATCTTACAAAGGGCTGTTTCATCAACATAAAGATGGCGAACCATTGCCCTCTGCTAAAGTTTTGTATGAAATTATCGAGCTTTCACGTGCCATTCTCTTCCCCGGATACTACGGAAATTCCACCATCAACAGCCGGACAATCAATTATCACATCGGTGTAAATATCGAAAAGTTATTTGACTTGCTCACAGAGCAAATCCTTGCCGGATTATGTTTCGGAACGACAGAAGGAAAATGCAACGTCTGCTCGGAGTCGAGAAGAGAAGAAGCTGCCCGACTAGCCGCGAAGTTTATCAGTAAACTACCCGCTATGAGAAGAATACTGGCAACGGATGTAGAAGCCGCCTACAACGGCGACCCTGCTGCCAAGAGCTACGGTGAAGTTATTTTCTGTTATCCCGCTATCAAAGCGATCAGCAATTATCGTATTGCACACGAACTGCTGGAACTGGGTGTTCCCCTAATTCCGCGCATGATTACGGAAATGGCACATAGCGAAACGGGAATCGACATTCATCCGGGAGCGAAAATAGGCAGTCACTTTACCATAGACCACGGAACGGGTGTCGTGATCGGTGCAACAAGCATCATCGGAAATAATGTCAAATTATATCAGGGTGTCACCCTGGGAGCGAAAAGCTTCCCGCTGGATGCCGACGGAAAACCGATCAAGGGCATTCCCCGCCACCCGATTCTGGAGGACAATGTCATTGTCTACTCCAATGCTACTATCTTAGGAAGAATTACTATCGGAAGAGACGCCACCGTAGGAGGTAATATCTGGGTAACAGAGAACATCCCCGCCGGAGCGAAAATAGTACAAACAAAAGCAAAGAAATAAAATCAATTAACTATATATGAGCGAACAATTCGAGATGATAGCCAAGACCTTCCAGGGACTGGAAGAGATCCTTGCTGAAGAACTTACAACACTGGGAGCCAACGATATCCAGATAGGACGCCGCATGGTTTCATTTACAGGAGACAAGCGTATGATGTACAAGGCAAATTTCTGCCTCCGTACTGCTATCCGCATTCTAAAACCGATCAAGAATTTTACGGCAAAGGATGCTGATGAAGTTTACAACCAGATACAGGCTATTCCATGGGAAGAGTATCTTGATGTAAACAAGACGTTTGCGATAGATGCAGTTGTATTCAGCGAGGAATTCCGTCATTCCAAGTTTGTATCGTATAAGGTGAAGGATGCTATTGTGGATTATTTCCGCGAAAAGACAGGCAAACGTCCGTCGGTACGCATCAATAATCCAGATGTACTGCTCAATATTCACATTGCACATACCACTTGTACGTTGTCGCTGGACTCTTCCGGAGAATCGCTTCATCGTCGCGGATACCGTCAGGAACAGGTAGAAGCTCCGCTGAACGAAGTATTGGCTGCTGGTATGGTTCTGATGACAGGATGGCGCGGCGAATGTGACCTGATTGACCCGATGTGCGGTTCGGGAACGATTCCTGTGGAAGCAGCACTGATAGCAAGAAACATCGCTCCGGGAGTATTCCGCAAAGGATTCGCATTTGAGAAATGGGTGGATTTCGATTCGGAAATGTTCGACGAGATTTACAATGATGATAGCCAGGAGCGCGAGTTTACGCATAAGATTTATGGATATGACAACAGTCCGAAAGCGAATGAAATAGCAACACATAATATAAAAGCGGCAGGCGTATCCAAGGATGTGACACTGAAACTGCAACCGTTCCAGCAGTTTGAGCAACCGCAGGAAAAGTCCATTATCGTCATGAATCCCCCTTATGGTGAACGTATCTCCACCAATGACTTGCTCGGATTGTACCAGATGATTGGTGAGCGTCTGAAGCATGCGTTTGTAGGAAACGAAGCCTGGGTACTCTCTTACCGCGAAGAATGTTTCGATCAGATTGGCCTGAAAGCAAGTCAGAAAGTACCGTTATTCAATGGTGCACTGGAATGCGAGTTCCGCAAATATGAGATTTTCGACGGAAAATATAAAGAGTTCAAGAGTCAGGAGGGAGAAGGAGAAGAGAAAAAAGAGACAGAAGGAGGCTATGATGCTTCGAAACCCCGGGAAAGAAAAGAATTCAAGCCACGTGGGGAAGGAGAATTCAGACCCAGACGGGAAGGTGAGTTCAAACCGCGTCGCGAAGGGGAATTCAAGCCACGCAGAGAAGGTGAATATAAACCACGCCGCGAAGGAGAGTACAAACCACGTCGGGAGGGTGACTTCAAACCGAAACGAGAAGAAGGAAGCTTTACACGGGATGACAGGGACAGAAAGCCGAGAGGCGAGTTCCGGGGAGAAAGAGATTCGAGAGCTCCGAGAGAGTTCAGAGGAAATCGGGAGCCCAGAATTCCGAAGAAGGAAGAAGAGTAATTTCATTCCTTCATTGACTATCAATATAAGGTCGCAAAATGCGACCTTATCAATATTTGGAAAAGACCTATCATCCGACAGGAAAAGGTCTGCCATTCAAGTAAAGACAACCTCCTTGGACAGGGTAAAAATAGAAGGATTTAAAAACAAATAAAGTAAAAAGCAATGAGTAAAATTGGAAAAAGAGCCATCTTGATATTGCTGGCACTACCAATCGTAATCAATGTTATGGCACAGGAAACTAAAAAGCTGACACTGGAAGATTTGATTCCGGGTGGCGAAACCTACCGCTATGCAGAAAACCTGTACGGCCTGCAATGGTGGGGAGATGTGTGTATCAAACCAAGTACCGACACCATCTACACCGTCCAGCCCCAAACGGGGAAAGAGGCGGTACTCACTACCCTTGAACAAATCAACAAAGTACTTGCAGACCATAAAGCAGGGAAACTGTCGACCCCGTATTCTATTCTTTACCCATGGGCAGACAAGCCGCAAATGCTACTGAAAGTATCCGGCAAGTTCATCGTATACGATTTCAAGAACAACCGGATTGTCAGCACACTGAAACTGAAGGAGAAAGCAGCTAACGAGGACTATTGCGCAGCCAACGGAAACGTAGCCTACACAGTAAACAATAACCTGTATGTGAACGAACAGGCCATCACTAACGAGCCCGAAGGCATTGTCTGCGGTCAGTCCGTACACCGCAATGAGTTCGGCATCAACAAAGGCACTTTCTGGAGCCCGAAAGGAAACTTGCTCGCTTTCTACCGCATGGACGAAAGCATGGTCACGCAATATCCGCTTGTAGACATCACCGCACGCGTAGGAGAAGTGAACAACATCCGTTATCCAATGGCGGGAATGACCAGCCACCAAGTAAAAGTAGGCATCTACAACCCTGCTACCGGAAAGACGATCTATCTGGATGCAGGCGATCCGACCGACCGTTATTTCACCAATATCAGCTGGTCGCCGGACGAAAAAAACCTCTACCTTATCGAGCTGAACCGCGACCAGAACCACGCCGTACTTTGCCAATATGATGCAACGACAGGCAAACTGACGGGCAAACTGCTGGAAGAAACGCACCCTAAATATGTAGAGCCTCAGCACCCCATCGTATTCTTACCGTGGGATAACAGTAAATTCATCTACCAAAGCCAGCGCGACGGATACAATCACCTATACCTATGCGACATCACCACCAGCCTCAAAGGCGACTGGAAAAGCGAAGCCGCAGGCGGCAAGCATATCGAATACATCCCGGTGAAACAACTGACCGAAGGTAAATGGCTGGTAGGCGACATTCTGGGCTTCAACGCAAAGCGGAAGGAAGTCATCTTCCAGGCAGTAGACGGCAAAGGCTGCAATAACTTTGCGGTGAATGTAAACACAGGAAAACGAAGTCTCCCGTTCAGTTTCCGTTCTACCACCGAAGGAGAACACAACGGAACGCTCAGCGCATCGGGAACCTATCTCATCGACCGTTATTCGACTCCTACCCTTCCGCGCTGCATTGACATCGTGGATACCAAAAGTCTGAAAACAGTCAACCTGCTGACCGCCCCAAACCCGTATGAGGGGTATCAGATGCCCACCATCGAAACCGGCACCATTAAAGCTGCAGACGGAACCACCGACCTATATTACCGCCTCACCAAACCCTCAGACTTCGACCCGAACAAGAAGTATCCGGTCATCGTCTACGTATACGGCGGGCCACACGCGCAACTCGTCACCGGCGGCTGGCTGAACGGTTCCCGCGGATGGGACATCTACATGGCCAACAAAGGCTATATCATGTTCACCCTCGACAACCGGGGCAGTGCCAACCGGGGACTGGAATTTGAAAACGCCACCTTCCGCCGGCTCGGCATTGAAGAAGGCAAAGACCAGGTGAAGGGAATTGAATTTCTGAAATCTCTCCCCTACATAGACGGAAACCGCATCGGCGTGCACGGATGGAGTTTCGGAGGTCACATGACCACTGCCCTGCTGCTCCGCTACCCGGAAATATTCAAGGTAGGCGTGGCCGGCGGACCTGTCATCGACTGGGGATACTACGAAGTGATGTACGGCGAACGCTACATGGATACTCCGGAAAGCAACCCGGAAGGCTACAAAGAATGTGACCTGAAGAACCTTGCCGGACAGTTAAAAGGTCATCTGCTCATTATCCATGACGACCACGACGACACCTGCGTACCGCAACACACACTTTCGTTTATGAAAGCCTGTGTAGACGCCCGCACTTATCCCGACCTGTTTATTTACCCGTGCCACAAGCACAACGTATCAGGCCGCGACCGCGTACATCTGCACGAGAAAATCACCCGGTACTTTGAGCAGAACCTATAAAGACCGACAGCTCACAGTACCATACCGAAAAGCCCATAACTAAAAACTCATAACCCAATACTCATTATGAAAATATTATTACTAGGCTCGGGTGGCCGCGAACATGCACTGGCATGGAAAATTGCCCAAAGTCCGAAAGTTGAAAAGCTGTACATCGCTCCGGGAAACGCCGGAACAACCGCCGTAGGCGAGAATGTCAACATCAAAGCTACCGACTTTGAAGCGATCAGCGCTTTCGCTCTGAAAGAGAACATCGAAATGGTGGTAGTAGGTCCCGAAGATCCATTGGTAGAAGGCATCTACGACTATTTCCAGAATCGTCCCGAACTGAAGCATATTGCCGTTATCGGTCCGTCCGCCAACGGAGCACAGCTGGAGGGCAGCAAGGAGTTTGCCAAAGGCTTCATGATGCGTCACCAAATCCCGACAGCCCGATATAAAAGTATCACAGCCGAAAACCTTGAAGAAGGGCTGGCTTTCCTCGAAACGCTGGAAGCTCCTTACGTACTGAAAGCAGACGGACTCTGTGCCGGAAAAGGCGTTCTGATTCTCCCTACACTGGACGAAGCCAAGAAAGAACTGAAGGAAATGCTTGGCGGCATGTTCGGCTCCGCATCGGCAACAGTCGTTATTGAAGAGTTTCTGAGCGGCATCGAATGTTCCGTATTCGTGCTTACCGACGGCGAACACTACAAAGTACTCCCCGTAGCGAAAGACTACAAGCGCATCGGCGAAGGAGACAAAGGGCTCAACACAGGCGGTATGGGCAGTGTGACTCCGGTTCCGTTTGCCGACGAAGAATACATGGAGAAAGTACGCACCCGCATCATCGAACCGACCATCAACGGGCTGAAAGAAGAAAACATCGTCTACAAAGGCTTCATCTTCCTCGGACTGATCCGAGTGAAAGGCGAACCGATGGTAATCGAATATAACGTCCGCATGGGCGATCCGGAGACAGAAAGCGTCATGCTCCGCATCCAAAGCGACTTTGTGGAATTGCTGGAAGGCACAGCCGCAGGCAACCTCGACGAAAAGACGCTGGTGATAGACCCGCGTTCGGCAGGCTGTGTTATCCTCGTGAGCGGCGGTTACCCCGAAGCATACGAAAAA
>UMER01038882.1_pt1 | contig 15028 bp, 8 predicted proteins | sample 1964801 | NCBI WGS metagenome assembly UMER01 (sample SAMEA4836025, study PRJEB28245) | human gut metagenome | biome: gut microbiome; material: fecal sample | place: Denmark | collected 2008 | reverse complement strand
GCAATGGAATAGGACCGCTAACAATAGCGCCTGTAGCCTTCACTGTTTTCACGATCTTTTCAGCAGACTTATCCACCAAGTTGTGATCGTATGATTTCAGTTTAATTCTAATTTTTTGACTCATTAGATTGTTATTTATAAAATGATTAAAAAAAACATATAAAGTGGGGCCGGATTAAGAGTCATTCGCTAACCCGTTGCCCCAAATTATTCTTTATTATACTAAGTCTACACGACCCTTCACTTCTTCAAGTACTGCCTTAGCAATTGAGCTAGACACCTGAGCATGATGGTCATAAGTCATAGATGAAGTTGCACGACCAGAAGTAATAGTACGCAAAGCCGTTACATAACCAAACATTTCAGCCAAAGGCACTTTTGCTTTAACAATACGAGCACCTGAACGGCTTGATTCCATACCTTCTACCTGACCGCGACGTTTGTTCAAGTCACCGATAACATCACCCATGTTTTCTTCGGGAGTTACAACTTCCAATTTCATGATAGGCTCAGTCAATACAGGACCCGCTTTAGCACAAGCGTTTTTGTAAGCCTGAATAGCACAGATTTCAAATGACAACTGGTCAGAGTCAACCGGGTGGAATGAACCATCTTTCAAGACTACCTTCAGTGAATCAAGCGGATAACCTGCCAATACACCATTCTTCATTGCAGTTTGGAAACCTTTCTGAACTGACGGGATAAATTCCTTAGGAATATTACCACCCTTCACTTCATCGATAAATTGCAATCCACCTTGAGTAAAGTCTTCATCAACCGGACCAATTGCTACGATAATATCAGCGAATTTACCGCGACCACCGGACTGTTTCTTATAAACTTCACGCAATTCAACAGTCTTTGTAATAGCTTCCTTGTAGTTAACCTGAGGTTTACCCTGATTACATTCTACTTTAAATTCACGTTTCAAGCGGTCGATAATAATATCCAAGTGGAGCTCACCCATACCAGAGATGATAGTCTGACCTGACTGCTCATCAGTTTTAACTGTAAATGTCGGGTCTTCTTCAGCCAACTTAGCCAAACCGTTAGACAGCTTATCCAAGTCTTTCTGTGTTTTGGGCTCAACTGCAATACCAATAACCGGATCAGGGAATTCCATAGATTCCAATACAATGGGTGCTTCTTCGTCACACAAAGTATCACCAGTACGAATATCCTTGAAACCAACACCTGCACCAATATCACCAGCACTAATTAGTTCAACAGGATTCTGTTTATTTGAGTGCATCTGGAACAGACGTGACACACGTTCTTTTTTACCGGAGCGAGTGTTATAAATATAAGAGCCGGCTTCTACTTTACCTGAGTAAACACGGAAGAAAGTCAAACGACCTACATAGGGGTCAGTTGCAATCTTAAATGCCAAAGCTGAAGTTTTTTCATCTTCACTGGGTTTACGATCTTCTTCCGCACCTGTGCTCGGGTTAGTACCCACGATAGCAGGAGTATCCAACGGAGAAGGCAAGAATGCACAAACATAATCAAGCAATGTCTGAACACCTTTATTCTTGAACGAAGAACCGCAGAACATAGGAACGATGTCCATCTTCAAAGTACCTGCACGCAATGCACGCAAGATTTCTTCTTCAGTGATAGTAGAAGGATCATCAAAGAATTTCTCCATCAAAGTATCATCGAAATCTGCTACTTTTTCAAGCAGTTTTTCTCTCCATTCATTAGCTTCGTCAACCAAGTTTGCCGGGATTTCTTCTACACTGTAGTCTGCTCCCATAGTCTCATCATGCCATAAGATGGCTTTCATCTTAATCAGGTCAACAACACCTTTGAAGCTTTCTTCCGCACCGATAGGAATTACAACAGGACAAGGATTTGCACCGAGCACAGTTTTCATCTGACGAACAACTTCAAAAAAGTCAGCACCAGAACGGTCCATTTTGTTAACATAACCGATACGAGGCACATTGTATTTATCAGCCTGACGCCACACTGTTTCCGACTGAGGTTCTACACCACCGACAGCACAATAAGCAGCAACAGCTCCATCCAAAACGCGTAATGAACGCTCTACTTCAGCAGTAAAGTCAACGTGTCCCGGAGTATCAATCAAGTTAATCTTATAAGTATTGCCTGCATATTTCCAACGAGTTGTAGTCGCAGCAGATGTAATAGTAATACCACGTTCCTGCTCCTGAGCCATCCAGTCCATTGTAGCTGCACCATCATGAACCTCACCAATTTTGTGGGTCAGACCGGTGTAGAACAAAATGCGTTCCGAAGTGGTTGTCTTACCGGCATCGATATGAGCCATAATACCGATATTGCGGGTCAAATGCAAATCATTTTTAGCCATTTTCGTCCTTTACTTATTAATTATTACTTGATTAGAATCTGAAGTGAGCGAATGCACGGTTAGCTTCTGCCATACGATGCATATCTTCTTTACGCTTGAAGGCACCACCCTGTTCGTTGAATGCGTCGATGATTTCAGCAGCCAATTTATCTGCCATTGACTTACCACCACGTTTACGAGCGAAAAGGATCAAGTTTTTCATTGAGATTGATTCCTTGCGTTCAGGACGGATTTCAGTAGGAACCTGGAATGTAGCGCCACCCACACGGCGAGACTTAACTTCCAGCTGAGGAGTTACGTTATCCAAAGCCTTCTTCCAAATTTCCAAAGCTGACTTTTCTTCGTTAGGAAGTTTTGTTTTTACTGTTTCCAATGCAGCATAGAAGATTTCGTAAGAGGTATTCTTCTTTCCATCATACATCAGATGGTTTACGAATTTAGAAACCTTCTGGTCATTAAATACCGGATCCGGAAGGATCACACGTTTTTTTGGTTTTGCTTTTCTCATTTTTCTTAAAAAAATAATGTTTTTTGTTTGGGGCTGCGACTCTTGTTTACTTCAACGCTTCCACCGAAGCATTTACTCAACCTTTATAGCTTATTCCAACAAACCAAAAACTTAAATTAAAATACTTTTTTTTCTTTTCGGAATTTCAGCTAGGCTTCAAATTACTTTTTACCTTTACCTTTTGCAGGAGCTGCTGCTTGTCCGGCTTTCGGGCGTTTAGCACCGTATTTAGAACGTCTTTGTGTACGACCAGCCACACCCGCTGTATCCAAAGTACCACGAACAATGTGATAACGTACACCCGGAAGGTCTTTCACACGACCACCACGAACCAATACGATTGAGTGTTCCTGCAAGTTGTGTCCTTCTCCCGGAATATAAGAGTTCACTTCCTTAGAGTTTGTCAGACGTACACGAGCAACCTTACGCATTGCTGAATTCGGTTTTTTCGGAGTAGTAGTATACACACGAACACAAACACCACGTCTTTGAGGACATGAATCCAGTGCCGGAGACTTACTTTTCTCAACCAAAACCTCTCTTCCTTTTCTTACTAGCTGTTGAATAGTAGGCATTTTGTTTGATTTTTAATTGTTATATATTGTTTATTAATTTACTATTTTAATCCAAAACTATACATTTTGGGCTGCAAAGTTACGAATAACATTTTAATAAACAATACTTTTAAGCAATAAAAATAGCCTGTCTCCAAAAAAAATCTTTTGAAAAACAGGCTAATATGCCATTTCCACGACAAAGCTATAACTTATGCCTCTCCTTTAAAGCCACTCATAGGAGGAATAAAAGTCTTGCCATCAGGACCGCCATTGGCACCATTCATTTCTTCAGGCATACGGATCGGTCCAAAGTTGCGCTCATACTTTGCCACATTTTCTTGTAAAGCATACATCAGACGCTTAGCGTGTTCAGGAGTCAATACAATACGAGATTGAACTCCTGCTTTCGGCAACCCAGGCATTACACGTACAAAATCTACTATGAATTCTGAACTAGAATGGGTAATTATGGCAAGATTGGCATATGTGCCTTGTGCTACTTCTTCTTTCAACTCTATTTGAAGCTGATTGTTGTTTTTTTCGTTTTCCATGATTATTTTCTTCTATAATTAAAGGTAAATATTATCTGCTTATTATTAGCAGGCGAACAAAAATAAGGAAAAGGAACCAATCAAGCAACAATAGACGCACTAAATATCATTTTTTTCTATACAGAGAGGAATATAAGGAATGGTAAACCAAAAGCAAGATCCTTTTCCTTCTTCTGATTCTACCCCGATACATCCCCCCATTTTTTCCACAATAGTACGACAAATTGCAAGCCCCAGCCCTGTTCCCGGTTTAGCTGAATCAAGTCTCACAAATCGTTCAAACACTTTCTGCTTTTGGGATTCAGGAAAACCACATCCGGTATCAGCCACATAAAAATAAAGCATTTTTCCATGAATTTCATAACCTAAACGAATACTGCCTTTGGTAGTAAACTTAATAGCATTTGTCAATAGATTAATAAGTACTTGAGAAAGCCGTTTTTTTTCCGCCACGACAAAACAAGGAGCAGAAAGTGTTACACAATTCAAAATAACCTCCTCGGCAACAATTCGTGTACGCATTGCGCTTGCCAATTCTTCCAATAATATATTCAGCTCCATTTCTTCCTCTGCAAAAGTCAATGTTCCCGACTCTATTTTTGACAGATCTAAAATATCATTAATAAGCTGAAGCAGCAAAGAACAATTATTTTCCAGAACTTCTGCATACATTCGCTTTTCTTCTTCGGTAGCAGCAGTAACAATCAAATTCGAAAACCCCATAATAACATTAAGCGGCGTTCGTATCTCGTGGCTCATATTGGCTAGAAACACTGATTTATTTTGATTAGCAGCTTCGGCTTGAGCCTGAGCGGCTCTAGCTTTCCTCAACTCGACTTGCAATTGATGGTTGAGTTCTTCCAATTCTTCTATTGTTTTCATAGCAGCCCAATGTACCCCTTCCCTGCTCCCTGAGGATGGCATAAATATATAAAAAAGCGTGGGAACTGTTTTAATGTCTTATCTGTGTTAGAGGTATCCCCATACCCACGGAACAAATAAAAACAACAGTCCCACGCCGTTATGCATATTTCCTTTTAGAAGGAAGTATAAACACACGACGTGAGCGTTCTGTTGTATCCACTTTGTTCCGCTTCGAAAATTGGGGATTTTCTAACACAAAGTAATATCAAAAACGCTCTATTTACATTAATATATCAAACACGAACTCTCTTTGTCGCTTTGAATGACTACAAATATAGATATATTATTCTGAAAAAGGGACTATTATTATCAAACTTTTAGAAAAACAATGATAGCCTGTTGAGAAATGGCTGAAATCTTTTTATCACAAAATATGATTTACGAATGATTCGGAATATCATTTCTATTTAGTGAAGACCGGCTTGCCAATGCCGTATGATTTCGCTTGACTTCCTTTGTGCAGTTGACTTATTGCTACTATCGCATAGAAGGCTTGTTGGTGTTAACTTACCATTAAGGAAAATTACGCAAACATATAAATGTGGAAAAGAAATCAGCTACAAAAGTCCGTGGCTAGTATCGGAGCAATGCCGGCTCTCGACTTTTCCTATACGTGGTTTGTCATACAATGACAAATCCACAAAACCAACTGTATTTTTCATCCACAAGCGGAAATATGTTTCCTCCTTTCATTAACTGCCAAAACGTCCTGTTAATGGGAGTTCCGGTGGTGAATGAACATGCCGTGTTGTCTTTTCAGCCTCCTTTCATTTTAAAACATCTTTCGGTGAAAAAAATGCTGAAGGCAGATTTGAAAACGGCTTGGGAAGTGTGACTGAAATGGGAGTGAAGGGATACCCTTTCATTATTAGCCGGCGGTTGTCCGCACGTTTTGATTAAAATGTAAGGATGAACGGAAAAAAAAGAATGACCAATTTGATGAAAGGTAATCTCATCTGCCCTTACATAAAAAACATACCGGGCTTTTTTTAAAAGGTGGTGAAGTTTGTAAGAAACTTCCCGATCTTTTTAAAAGACATCAAGGTCTTTTTGACACATACAGTGGCACAAGCCTGTACCTATATATGTGTAAGCCCACACGTATATATGCATCGGGCTACACGGACGTACGCATAAGCCTACACATATATATGTCATTGTGTCAGATTCCGTCATATCCTGTACCGGAATTTGATTTGTTTGCCTCCTCTTCTAGACAAACGCTTTTTTATGTTGTATATTTGTAATTCGCCCAATCTCAAAAAGTGCCTCATGAATGTATTCATCACTCTCAAAACAATCTTCCCCGGAAGCATATTGAAAGAAAGCCGGGAAGATATCTTCGAAAAACATTGAAGAGACAGTAGAATCAGAATCCTCGAAAGATGCTGTCAAGAAGACGACGCCATGCTCCCTGATACAGGAAGTAACCGCTTTTCTCACCTCCCGCTGCCGCTTCCGGCTCAATGTGCTGACCGAGGTAGCGAGTGTGAATACTGGTTCCTTTCATCCTGATTGAGACAAGAGCATACTTGCGTCACTCCATTTTTCCGCTATGTAATGGTAGGGAAAAGTGATGAAGTCAGGAGGGTATACCCATGCCGGGTGAACAATAAAAAGGTCGGTCTCCCATTAGGAAAACCGACCTTCTATTTAAAGTCTTAATGAATCGTATTATTCTACTTCACTATAGTCAAGTACATTTTTGCGATTTGCCAAGATGCGATCGTATTCTTCTTTCGAACCAACAACAATCTTTTCAAATTCACGCTGTCCGGTACCAGCAGGGATCAAGTGACCGCAAATCACATTTTCCTTCATACCTTCCAATCTATCTACTTTACCATTAATAGCAGCTTCATTCAGAACCTTGGTTGTTTCCTGGAATGATGCAGCAGACATGAAGCTTGAAGTTCCCAAAGCAGCGCGAGTAATACCTTGCAGAATCTGAGTAGATGTTGCAGGAATAGCATCACGCACTTCAACGGGTTTCAAGTCACGACGCTTCAACATACTGTTCTCATCACGCAACTTACGGGCTGTTACAATCTGACCCGGTTGCAAGTTCTGAGAATCTCCGGCATCAACAACCACCTTCTTACCCCAAATACGGTCATTTTCTTCCATGAAGTCTTGCTTATCTACCACTTGCTGTTCCAAGAAGCGGGTATCACCCGGTTCATCAATTTCAACTTTACGCATCATTTGACGAACAATAATCTCAAAGTGCTTATCATTAATCTTCACACCTTGCAGACGGTAAACATCCTGTACCTCGTTTACGATATATTCCTGTACAGCCGTAGGACCTTTAATGGCCAAGATGTCGGCAGGAGTAATCGCACCATCAGACAGCGGAGTTCCGGCGCGTACATAGTCGTTCTCCTGAACAAGAATCTGCTTAGAAAGATTAACCAAGTACTTCTTCACTTCACCAGTCTTAGATGTTACAATGATCTCACGGTTACCACGTTTAATCTTACCCATGGTAACTTCACCATCGATTTCAGAAACCACAGCAGGGTTGGACGGGTTACGTGCCTCAAACAATTCTGTAACACGAGGCAAACCACCGGTGATATCACCAGCTTTACCAACAGCGCGCGGAATCTTCACAAGGATGTCACCGGCCTTTACCGATTGATTGTTTTCAATAACAACGTGTCCACCCACAGGGAAGTTATAAGTACGTATCAAGTTACCATCTTCTGTCGTAATATGAGCAGAAGGAACTTTTGTCTTATCCTTAGATTCGATAATGATGATTTCACGCAAACCGGTAGCTTCATCCGATTCTACCTTATAAGTTACGTTCTCAACCATACTCTCGAACTCAATCTTACCGGTTGCTTCAGTAATAATAACAGCGTTGAACGGGTCCCATTTAGCAATCAGTTTACCCTTCTCAACCACATCACCGTCAGCAGCATACAATTTAGAACCGTAAGGAACATTATGAGTTGATAAAATGATACCGGTATTTACATCAATAAAGCGAACCTCGGCCAAACGACCTACTACCACTTTCACAGCTTCACCGGTAGTTTCATCTACTGTATCAACAGTACGAAGTTCCTCAAATTCCAGACGAGCATTGTTTTTGGCAACAATACTTGCATTGGCAGCCATGTTACCGGCAATACCACCGGCATGGAAAGTACGCAACGTCAACTGAGTACCCGGCTCACCGATAGACTGTGCAGCAATGACACCGACAGCTTCTCCCTTTTGAACCATACGGCTGGAAGCAAGGTTACGTCCGTAACACTTGGCACATACGCCTTTCTTCGATTCGCAAGTCAATACAGAACGGATTTCTACACTTTCAATCGGAGAATCTTCAATTTCCTGTGCGATATCCTCAGTAATTTCTTCACCTCCGGCAACAATCAACTTACCGGTGGTAGGATGAATAATATCATGTACAGAAACACGTCCGAGGATACGTTCATACAGAGTGGCAATAACTTCATCGTTATTTTTCAAAGCAGTACAAACCAAACCGCGCAGTGTTCCACAGTCTTCTTCATTAATAATCACATCATGCGATACGTCTACAAGACGACGAGTCAAGTATCCGGCATCGGCAGTCTTCAAAGCAGTATCCGCCAAACCTTTACGAGCACCGTGGGTAGAGATAAAGTACTCCAATACCGACAAACCTTCCTTAAAGTTTGAAAGAATCGGGTTTTCAATAATCTGAGCACCTTCAGCACCGGCCTTTTGCGGCTTAGCCATCAAACCACGCATACCTGACAACTGACGAATCTGTTCCTTAGAACCACGAGCACCGGAATCAAGCATCATAAATACTGAGTTGAAACCTTGGTCATCATTTTTAATAGTCTTATAAAGGATGTCAGACAAATCGCTGTTGACATGAGTCCATGTATCAATAACCTGGTTGTAACGTTCATTATCAGTGATGAAACCCATATTATAGTTCATCATGATTTGCTCAACTTCTTCGTTACCGCGTTTTACCAGTTCTTCTTTTTCCTTCGGAATAATAATATCACCCAAGTTGAATGACAAACCACCCTTGAACGCCATGTGGTAACCTAAGTTCTTAATACCGTCCAAGAATTCACAAGCACGAGCAACACCCACAGCCTTAATAACATCACTAATGATGTCGCGCAAAGACTTTTTAGAAATAATGGTATTCAGATAACCTACTTCAGCCGGAACGATTTCATTTACAATCACACGACCTACAGAAGTTTCTTTCATCATCACATCTACAATGTTGCCATCCTTATCCAGGTCTTTTACAACAACATTGATGATAGCATGAATATCTACCTTTCCTTCATTATAAGCAATCAAAGCTTCTTCCGGTCCATAGAATGTCAGTCCCTCACCCTTCGCACCTTTTCTCAGTTTTGTAATATAATACAAACCAAGTACCATATCCTGTGCGGGTACAGTAATAGGTGCGCCATTAGCCGGATTCAAAATATTATGTGCCTGAAGCATCAACATCTGAGCTTCCAATATAGCCTCATTACTCAAAGGCAAGTGAACAGCCATTTGGTCACCGTCAAAGTCGGCATTGAACGCAGTACATGCCAATGGGTGTAATTGGATAGCCTTACCTTCAATCATATGGGGTTGGAATGCCTGAATACCCAAACGGTGCAATGTCGGCGCACGGTTGAGTAATACCGGATGTCCTTTCATGACATGCTCCAAGATATCCCAAATAACAGGTTCTTTGCGGTCTACTATCTTCTTGGCAGACTTAACAGTCTTCACAATACCGCGTTCTATCAATTTACGGATAATAAACGGCTCGTAAAGTTCGGCAGCCATCAATTTAGGAATACCGCATTCTCCCATTTTCAATTCAGGACCAACGACAATTACCGAACGGGCTGAGTAGTCAACACGCTTACCCAACAGGTTCTGACGGAAACGTCCTTGCTTACCTTTCAAACTATCAGACAGTGATTTCAACGGACGGTTTGCATCTGTTTTTACAGCACTTGACTTACGTGAGTTATCGAACAATGAATCGACAGCTTCCTGCAACATACGTTTTTCGTTGCGTAAGATTACTTCAGGAGCCTTGATTTCAATCAGTCTCTTCAGACGGTTGTTACGAATAATCACACGACGATACAAATCATTCAAGTCAGAAGTTGCAAAACGACCACCATCCAACGGAACCAACGGACGAAGTTCGGGCGGAATCACCGGAACAATACGTACAATCATCCATTCAGGTTTATTGCGTCCGCGAGATGCACGGAACGATTCAACGACCTGCAAGCGTTTCAATGCTTCATTCTTGCGCTGTTGTGAAGAGTCGTTGCTTGCCTTGTGACGCAATTCATAAGAAAGTGCATCCAAGTCAAGTTTAGCCAACAAATCATAGATGGCTTCAGCTCCCATCTTAGCAATAAACTTGTTAGGGTCTGTATCTTCCAGATACTGATTTTCTCTCGGAAGTTTTTCCAGCAAATCCAGATATTCCTCTTCCGAAAGCAAATCATATTCATTTACGCCTTCTTCAGCGGCAGCACCCGGCTGAATTACGACATAACGTTCATAGTAAATAATAGAATCAAGTTTCTTGGTAGGCAATCCCAACAAGTAACCGATTTTGTTCGGCAATGAACGGAAATACCAAATGTGTGCCACAGGCACTACCAGCTGGATATGCCCCATACGTTCACGACGAACTTTCTTTTCTGTCACTTCAACACCGCAACGGTCACAAACGATTCCTTTATAACGAATACGTTTGTACTTACCGCAATGACATTCATAGTCTTTTACCGGACCGAAGATGCGTTCGCAGAACAAACCGTCACGTTCGGGTTTGTAGGTACGGTAGTTGATAGTTTCGGGCTTCAACACCTCACCACTCGAATTCTCAAGGATTTCTTCAGGTGAAGCCAAACCAATTGAGATTTTCGAGAAATTACTCTTTATCTTCGTTTCTTTTCTAAAAGCCATACTTTCTTGTTTATATTGTAAAGAGTTATATTTTTATTATTCAAGGTTGATACTCAATCCCAATCCTCTCAATTCATGTAACAATACATTCAGAGATTCAGGAATGCCCGGAGTAGGCATCGGTTCACCTTTTACAATAGCCTCGTAAGCCTTAGAACGTCCAACAACGTCATCAGACTTAATAGTCAGGATTTCCTGCAAGATATGCGCTGCGCCGAATGCTTCGAGCGCCCAAACTTCCATTTCTCCGAAACGCTGACCACCGAACTGAGCCTTACCACCAAGCGGTTGCTGAGTAATAAGAGAGTACGGACCGATAGAACGTGCGTGCATCTTGTCTTCAACCATGTGGCCTAACTTCAACATATAGGTCACACCTACCGTTGCCGGTTGGTCAAAGCGTTCACCGGTACCACCATCACAAAGATACGTCTTACAGTAACGAGGCAATCCGGCTTTATCCGTCCATTCATTTAAGTCATCCATAGATGCACCATCGAAAATAGGAGTAGCAAATTTCACGCCCAATTCTTTTCCGGCACGACCTAATACAGCTTCAAAAATCTGACCGATGTTCATACGAGAAGGCACACCCAACGGATTCAATACGATATCTACCGGAGTACCATCAGCCAAGAACGGCATATCCTCCTGACGGACAACACGAGATACAATACCCTTATTACCGTGACGACCTGCCATCTTATCACCCACACCAATCTTACGTTTCTTAGCAATATAAACTTTAGCCATCTGAATAATACCTGAAGGCAATTCATCACCTATTGTGATTGCAAACTTCTTACGTTTCAGTTCGGCGTCCAGTTCTTTATACTTCTTCAGGTAGTTCATTACCAAGTCACGAATCATATCGTTCTTGTGAGCATCCGCTGTCCACTTGCTCAACTGAATCACTGTATAATCCAATGACTCAAGGTCGCGTTTTGTAAACTTAGCGCCCTTAGCGATAACTTCGGTTCCCAAGTAATCTTTTACACCCTGAGAGACTTTACCATTAGTTAATACCAACAATTTATCAATTAAGATATCCTTCAGCTTAGCTGCCTTTTCTTCAAATTCATCATTCAGTTTCGGCAAAATAGCTTTGTCGGCATTCTTTTCACTTCTGGTTTTCACAACGCGAGAGAACAACTTCTTGTCAATAACGACACCACGCAATGAAGGAGAAGCTTTCAATGAAGCATCCTTTACATCACCGGCTTTGTCACCAAAGATAGCGCGAAGCAATTTTTCTTCAGGAGAAGGATCTGATTCACCTTTCGGAGTAATCTTACCAATCAAAATATCACCCGGTTCAATACGAGCACCGACACGTACAATACCGTTCTCATCCAAATCCTTAGTTGCTTCTTCACTCACGTTAGGAATATCAGAAGTCAATTCTTCCATACCGCGCTTCGTTTCGCGCACTTCCAATATATATTCATCCACGTGTACAGAAGTCAATAAGTCTTCACGTACAACGCGTTCATTCAATACAATAGCATCCTCATAGTTATATCCTTTCCAAGGCATATAAGCAACCAACAGGTTCTTACCCAATGCCAATTCACCACCTTGTGTTGAATAACCTTCCGTCAGAATATCACCTTTCTTTACACGCTGACCCTTATCACAAATAGGACGAAGGTCAATAGTCATGCTTTGGTTAGTCTTACGGAATTTAGGAATTCTATATTCTTTCAAAGCAGGTTCGAAGCTGACAAATTCCTCATCTTCCGTTCTGTCATACAAAATCCGGATAGTGGTTGCATCTACATATTCAATCACACCGTCACCTTCAGCAGCAATCTGAGTACGAGAATCTTCAACCAATTGCTTTTCGATACCTGTACCTACAATAGGAGCCTCTGTACGCAACAAAGGAACTGCCTGGCGCATCATGTTAGAACCCATCAATGCACGGTTAGCATCATCATGTTCCAAGAACGGAATCAAAGATGCCGCAATAGAAGCAATCTGTTGAGGAGATACATCCATCAACTCTACCTGATCAGGAGTAACAACCGGATAATCGGCATCGCGACGAGCCTTAACCTTGTCACGAACAAACTTACCTTCATCATCCAAAGGTGCATTACCCTGAGCAATAATCTTATCTTCTTCTTCTTCTGCAGTCAAGTATTCAATTCCTTCATCAGAAATATCCACCTTACTATCAGCTACCTTACGATAAGGAGTAGAAATGAAACCAAGTTCATTAATTTTAGCATAAACGCACAAAGAAGAAATCAAACCGATATTAGGACCTTCAGGGGTTTCAATCGGACACAAACGACCATAGTGAGTATAGTGTACGTCACGCACCTCGAAACCGGCACGTTCACGCGACAAACCACCGGGACCTAACGCAGACAAACGACGTTTGTGAGTAATTTCAGCCAACGGATTGGTTTGGTCCATGAATTGTGACAATGCATTTGTACCGAAGAATGAATTGATAACAGAAGAAATAGTCTTCGCATTAATCAAATCAATCGGAGTAAATACTTCATTGTCACGTACATTCATACGTTCACGAATAGTACGAGACATACGAGCCAATCCGATAGCAAACTGATTGGACAACTGTTCTCCCACTGTACGCACACGACGATTACTCAAGTGGTCAATATCATCAACATCAGCCTTAGAGTTAATCAGCTCAATCAGATACTTGATGATCTCGATAATATCTTGTTTTGTCAATACCTTCACATCCATATCCGTAGTCAGCCCCAACTTCTTGTTGATTCTGTAACGGCCTACTTCGCCAAGGTCATATCTTTTTTCAGAGAAGAACAGGTTATTGATAACCTCACGAGCACTGGCATCATCAGCAGGATCTGCATTACGCAACTGACGATAGATATAAAGCACAGCCTCTTTTTCTGAGTTACTCGGGTCTTTCTGAAGCGTATTAAATATAATAGAATAATCTGATGAATTAGCTTCTTCCTTATGAACAAGGATATTCTGAACGCCTGAGTCGATAATTTCATCTACATGCTCTGCTTCAAGCACAGTTTCACGGTCAATGATAACCTCATTACGTTCAATAGAAACAACTTCACCGGTGTCTTCATCTACAAAATCCTCTGTCCATGTCTTTAAGACACGCGCAGCAAGTTTTCTTCCTACAACCTTCTTTAAGTTGGCCTTATTGACTTTAACTTCTTCAGCCAAATTAAATATTTCGAGAATATCTTTATCATTTTCAAAGCCGACAGCTCTCAACAGAGTAGTAACAGGCAATTTTTTCTTACGGTCGATATAAGCATACATCACATTGTTAATGTCTGTAGCGAATTCAATCCATGAGCCCTTGAATGGGATAATACGTGCGGAATATAGTTTTGTACCGTTAGCATGTACACTCTGTCCAAAGAATACACCCGGAGAACGATGCAGCTGAGAAACAACAACACGTTCAGCACCGTTAATCACGAAGGTTCCCTTCGGCGTCATATAAGGAATAGGACCCAAATAAACATCTTGAATAACAGTATCAAAATCCTCATGATCGGGATCTGTACAATAAAGCTTCAATTTAGCTTTCAAAGGTACACTATAAGTGAGCCCACGCTCTAGACAATCATCTATTGTATAGTGAGGGGGATCAATGTAGTAGTCCAAAAACTCAAGGACAAAGTTGTTACGTGTATCAGCGATAGGGAAGTTTTCAGCAAATACTTTATACAGCCCGTCGTTCTTTCGTTTTTCGGGTGGGGTATCCAGTTGTAAAAAGTCTTGGAATGACTTCAATTGCACTTCCAGGAAATCCGGATACTTCATCGGATTCTTGATGGAAGCAAAATTTACTCTTTTGTTTTCTGTATTTGAAGACATCTGATAATTTTTTGTAGAACTTAATAATAATATAGACACAAAAAGGTTAAGAATCCTCTACCAGAGGATTCCTAACCGTATTACCTGATACTCAGGCTAATATTATTTAAGCTCAACTTCAGCTCCAGCTTCTTCCAAAGTTTTCTTCAGTGATTCAGCTTCGTCTTTAGCCAAGCCTTCTTTTACTGTGCTAGGAGCACCGTCTACCATGTCTTTAGCTTCTTTCAAGCCAAGACCACATGCTTCTTTAACGGCTTTAACAACCTGCAATTTTGCAGCACCAGCGCTCTTCAAAACTACATCAAAAGATGTTTTTTCTTCAGCAGCAGCTGCACCACCT
>UMER01030514.1_pt1 | contig 15587 bp, 9 predicted proteins | sample 1964801 | NCBI WGS metagenome assembly UMER01 (sample SAMEA4836025, study PRJEB28245) | human gut metagenome | biome: gut microbiome; material: fecal sample | place: Denmark | collected 2008 | reverse complement strand
TCCATAGAATCGGCCGTAACCCCAATCCCTGCGGCAACACGCAAACGTCCCAGTTTATCTTTACAAGCGAAAGGTTTATCTTTTGCTTTGGTAATATCTTTGTACGTTACCAACCCGACCAGACGGAAATCTTTGTCTACGACCGGTAATTTTTCGATTTTGTGCTGTTGCAAAATATCCGTTGCTTGCTGCAAATCGGTAGACTGCGTTGTCGTTATCAAACCGTCTTTGGTCATCACCTCGTCGATAGCTCTTTTTTCGTTTCTTTCAAAACGCAAATCGCGATTGGTTACAATACCCACCAATCGTCTATCGTCATCGACAACGGGAATACCTCCTATATGATACTCTTTCATAAGAGCCAAAGCATCAGCTACAGTAGACGACCGATTGATCGTTACAGGGTCATAAATCATACCGTTCTCGGCACGTTTTACGCTGTGTACCTGTTTGGCTTGAGCTTCTATCGACATATTTTTATGAATAACACCGATGCCTCCTTCGCGAGCGATCGCTATGGCCAAACGCGCTTCGGTAACGGTATCCATCGCTGCCGAAACAAATGGTATATTCAACTGTATATTACGGGAAAAACGGGTTGAGAGATCGACCTCTCGTGGGAGGACTTCGGAATAAGCGGGGATCAACAATACATCGTCGAATGTCAATCCGTCCATTACGATTTTGTCGGCAATAAATGACATAGTTGTTAGGCTTAAAGAAATTTATTGCACGCAAAGATACGCATTTTTTTTGCAAGAATGGAGAAGTAAAAAATCTTTTTTACTCTTTTTATCGTTTTATTTTTCGCATAATAAAAAAGGGTGGAAATTTCCACCCTTTCAATATGTATAATAAAGAAATCAATTACCCATTTCCGAAAGGAACTTGATGCGGACCAATCGGATTTCTTCCTCGGTATATTCTCTACCCAGCTCTTCGATAGCCGCTTCGAGGTCATCGCTTTCCGCTTCTTTAAAATAGTCAAATATATCCTCGACATGGTCTTCGTCCATCACCTCATCCAAGAAATAATCGATATGAATTTTTGTCCCGGAATATACGATAGCCTCTACTTCATCGAGCAAGTCGGAAAATTCTAAACCTTTCGACTCCGCCAGTTCATCCAAAGCTATTTTACGATCGATGCCTTGAATAATGGAAACTTTCAATTTCGACTTGTTGGCAACGGTACGTACACGCAAATCTTCGGGACGCTCTATCTCATTTTCATCGCAGTGTTTCTTGATGACCTTTACAAATTCTTCTCCGTAACGTTTCGCCTTACCGGCCCCTACTCCGGGAATATTTTGTAGCTCATCGAGCGTAACGGGATAAGTGGTCGCCATAGCTTCCAGCGACGGGTCTTGGAATATCACATACGGCGGAAGTTCCAGTTTTTTGGCTATTTTCTTCCTCAAGTCTTTGAGTATGGCATACAATACGGGATCGACGGCACATACGCCGCCACCTTTCATGGGTGCCTCCTCTTCTATTTCATCGAAATCATTGTCTTGGACAATCTTAAACGAGACCGGATGTTTGAGGAATTCATGTCCGGCTTTCGTTATCTTCAACAAGCCGTAATTTTCTATATCTTTATCCAAATATCCGGCGATGAGGGCTTGACGTATAACAGTCGCCCATTTCTTTTCATCTTCACCTTGTCCGCAACCGAAAACCTCCAACTCATCTTGATTGTACGACAATATTTCAGAGGTCTCTTTTCCCATCAGCACGTCGATGACGTGATCGGCTTTGAATTTTTCTTTAAGAGCTATTACGGTATCTAATACCGCGCATAACATATCCTGAGCTTCCACTTGTTTTTTAGGATTCAAACAGTTGTCACAATTTCCACAATTCTCTTCGGTATACTCTTCCCCGAAATAGTGCAACAACAATTTACGACGACATACCGACGACTCGGCATACGCTGCGGTCTCGAGTAGAAGTTGTTTGCCTATTTCCTGCTCGGCAATAGGTTTTCCTTGCATAAACTTCTCCAACTTCTGCAAATCTTTATTGATATAGAAGGTTATACATTGGCCTTCTCCTCCATCTCGGCCGGCACGGCCGGTCTCCTGATAGTAGCCTTCGAGACTCTTCGGTATATCGTAGTGAATTACAAACCGCACATCGGGTTTATCGATACCCATACCAAATGCAATCGTTGCCACGATCACATCGACTTCTTCCAGCAAAAAAGCGTCCTGATTATGGGTACGGGTATTTGAGTCCATTCCGGCATGGTAGGGTAAAGCATTGATACCGTTTACTTTGAGCGTTTCGGCCAATTCCTCCACTTTCTTACGGCTCAGACAGTAAATGATACCCGACTTCCCGGGCTGGGACTTTATGTATTTGATAATATCTTTATCGACATTCTGCGTTTTGGGGCGAACCTCATAATACAAATTCGGTCGATTGAACGACGATTTGAAAACCGCAGCATCGGTCATTCCCAGATTCTTCTGAATATCGTGTTGTACTTTCGGTGTTGCCGTTGCCGTAAGAGCAATCAACGGCCGGGAACCGATCTCATTGATAATGGGTCTAATACGACGATACTCCGGACGGAAATCATGTCCCCATTCCGAAATACAATGAGCCTCGTCTACTGCATAAAACGAGATTTTCACTTGTTTCAGAAATTCGATATTTTCCTCTTTGGTAAGAGACTCGGGAGCCACATAAAGAAGTTTGGTTTTTCCCGACAGGATATCTTCTTTTACCAAATCGATCGATGCTTTATTCAATGACGAATTTATAAAATGAGCAACTCCATCTTCTTCACTGAAATTGCGCATAGCGTCGACTTGATTTTTCATCAAGGCAATCAGCGGCGATATAACAACGGCCGTTCCTTCCGATAGCAAAGAAGGCAATTGGTAACAAAGCGATTTACCTCCTCCCGTAGGCATCAACACAAACGTGTCATTCCCGGCAAGCAGATTCTTGATAATCGCTTCTTGGTTTCCCTTGAAGGTATCGAACCCGAAATGCTTCTTCAAAGCAGCGGTCAAATCGTTTTTCGTTGTCATAAGGATTTATTTTATAGTCAATTTTCAGCACGCATAATCTGTGATTATGAACAAATTTATAAATTTTCTCTCACTATACAAATTTCTCCTCTTAAATTTTTAATGTAATATGTGCATATTTGCTTTTTTCATTTTTTCTTCAGCATATGCCCGGGTGATATGCAACTCTTTGCAATCGGTCGACGGCAACTCAAACATGGCGTCGATCATAATCGCCTCGACAATAGAACGTAAACCTCGTGCCCCCAACTTGAACTCGATCGACTTATCTACCATAAAATCGAGAGCTTCTTTATCGAAAGATAAATGAATTCCATCTATTTCAAACATTTTTATGTACTGCTTAATGATGGAATTTTTGGGTTCGGTCAATATCTGGCGCAAAGCCTCACGGTCGAGCGGATCGAGATAGGTCAATATCGGCAAACGACCTATGATTTCAGGAATCAGACCGAACGATTTCAAATCCTGCGGCGTAATATATTGCAACAAATTTTCCCGATCTATGGCATCGCGTTTTTTATCTACACCATAACCTACCACCTTCGTATTCAGACGCATGGCGATTTTCTTTTCTATACCGTCAAAAGCACCGCCACAAATGAAGAGAATATCTTTCGTGTTGACGGGTATCATTTTTTGGTCGGGATGTTTACGACCGCCTTGCGGGGGCACATTCACGACAGACCCCTCGAGCAATTTCAACAGTCCTTGTTGTACACCTTCTCCGCTGACATCGCGAGTTATCGACGGGTTATCTCCTTTTCGGGCAATTTTGTCAATTTCATCGATAAATACAATACCTCGTTCGGCCGCATTCACATCATAATCCGAAACCTGTAACAATCGTGTAAGAATGCTTTCTATATCTTCGCCGACATATCCGGCTTCGGTAAGTACGGTCGCATCGACAATCGTGAAAGGTACTTTCAACAATTTGGCAATAGTTTTTGCCAAAAGAGTTTTTCCGGTTCCCGTATGCCCGACCATAATGATATTCGATTTCTCTATCTCGACATCATCGGTCTTTTGCTCTTTTTTATACTGCATCAACCGCTTGTAATGGTTGTAAACAGCCACTGAAAGATACCGTTTGGCATCGTCCTGACCGATAACATACTGATCGAGAAAAGCCTTTATCTCTTTCGGTTTCGGCAATTCATCGAGGCCGAATTGCAAATCCGACACTTTCTGTTTTATCTCGCGGGCCGCAATAGAGGCCTGTTCGGCACAATCTACGCAGATACAACCCGTGTAACCGGTCAACAACGGGAAACCCACTTCCCGCTCACTCCGTCCGCAAAAAGAGCAACGGTCTTTTACTGTTTCCTTCGCCATTATTTATTTTTTGCACGTACAAGCACTTCATCTATCATACCGTACTCTTTTGCCTCGGCCGCCGTCATCCAATAATCCCGATCCGAATCTTTCTCTATCTGTTCATACGGTCTACCCGAATGGTCGGCGATAATAGTATAAAGTTCTTTTTTCAATTTCTGTATTTCCCGGGCGGTAATTTCTATATCTGAGGCCTGTCCTTGTGCTCCGCCCATCGGCTGGTGTATCATTACCCGGGAGTGTTGCAAGGCAAAACGCTTGCCGGTAGCCCCGGCTACCAACAAAACGGCCCCCATCGAAGCGGCCATACCGGTACATATTGTAGACACGTCGCTCGAAATATATTGCATGGTATCGTAAATGCCCAGCCCAGCGTAAACACTTCCTCCCGGCGTATTAAGATAAATCGATATATCTTTTCCCGGATCGGCCGAGTCGAGATACAGCAATTGTGCCTGAATCACATTGGCGGTATAATCGTCGACTTGTGTTCCGAGAAAAATGATGCGATCCATCATCAATCGCGAGAATACATCCATTTGAGCCACATTCAACTGCCGCTCTTCAATAATCGTAGGAGATATATAACTACTTGTTATATCGACATATTTATCCAGGGCAAGGCCGTTCATTCCCAAATGTTTGGTCGCATATTTTCTAAAATCGTCTGCCATAATCGAAATGATTTACGGGTTACTAAAATTTTCTTCAAACAAAGATAGAAATAAAACCATTATTCCGCAAATTTTGAGTTTTTTTGAGAGAGAATAAGGTTTATTCATAGGCATAAAAAATCAGCCCGGATTAGGGGCTGATTTCCGACAAATAAGAATGTCTAATTATTTGTTTTCAAACATTTTGTAAAAATCTTCGACCGAGATGTTTTTCTCGTTCAAGGTTACATGCGACTTGATCGTTGCAATGATTTTTTCTTCGGTAGCCCGTTCGGCGATACTGCTTACGATTTTTTTATCTTTAAGCATATCCGAAGCATACTTATCGAGCAAATCGTCGGGAACATTCATCATGCCGTATTGTGCAAATTGTGCCCGTGTGGCTTTCTTGGCCATTTCGAGCATATCGGCATCGTCGACTTTCACTTCATACTTCCGTACGATTTCCTCTTTTATAAGTTGCCATTTCAAGTCGGGAACCATCTTGGGATACTCCTCAGCAACAGATTCTGCCGTACGTTTTTCTCCTGTTACGACCAACCAGCGTCTCAACAAATCGTCAGGGAGTTCTATTTCACCTACTTTCGCTTCCAATGCGGCACGAGCATCGAGACCGAATTTATAATCGCTCTCGGGCTGCATCTGCGCAGCAAGCATCTCACGAACTTTGGCCGTAAATTCTTCTTCGGTCTTTACGACATCTTTTCCGAAAGCATTATCGTAAAGTTCCTGACCCAACTCTGCCGGTTTAAAACCGAGAATAGAGGTTATCTCAACTTCGAAATCGGATTTCATATCGGCCGTATTCTCCTTTCCGATATGCAGCATGGCTGCCAGTTCGGTGTCATTTCCGCCACAAGCTACCGACGGATTGAATACGACTTTATCACCGACTTTCTTCCCTACAAACTTATTTTTCTCCGTTTCGTCTTTGAGGTATGCCGGGGTAAGCAACGACTCTACCGAAATGCCCCCTTCTTTGGGAGTATTGTTTTCACCGAGCTCAACAAATTGTCCTTTTACAATATCTTTTTCGCTGGCTTCTTCTACGGGTTGCTGTACACCGAAACGATTGCAGAGAGCCTCTTTCTGTTTAGCAACCATATCATCATCGATATCGATACGGTAATAATCGATTTTGTCTTTGTCGGAAAGGGTCAGGGAGATTTCCGGAGCCAATGCGACATCGAAAGAAAATTCAAAATCTTCTTGTTTGTCAAAATCTATTTCGGCTTGTGATTCCGAAGGCAGAGGTTCGCCCAAAACATTCAAGTTGTTATCTTTAATGTAGTTATAAAGACTTTCCGAAACTAGTTTGTTTATCTCTTCGAGCAGGATCGATTTCCCCACCATTTTCTTTATCATACCCATCGGAGCCATACCCTTGCGGAAACCGGGGATATTGGCTTTCTGACGATACGTACGCAAAGCCTTTTCTACTTTTTCTTCATAATCAGCTTTCACGATCCCTACCTTTACAACGGCAGCAACCTTGCTTGTGTTTTCTTGTGAAACGTTCATTCTTCCGAATCTATTTGGTTATTATATATATTATTTTCAGTGAATTACAATAAAATCGACGTATAAAAAAAGACCTACTTTACATAAGTCCACAATTTTAACGGTGCAAAAGTAATTGTAATCTTTCGATATTCAGCAAATTTTTACCGAAATTTTTCATTTACACGCTATTTGAATTACACGATTTCCACCAATGAATTTTATCTCCATGAGTTCCAAACAACTAAAATTCTCAAATAAGGAATTATCTTTACGAAGTTTGTTATAAATAAGAAGAAATCGTACCTTCGTCGTGCGCAAATTTTGATGCTGACATGATCGACCAAGCTACCGTAGATAAAATTCTCGACAGCGCCAATATTGTCGAAGTCGTTTCGGACTTTGTCACTCTGCGAAAAAGAGGGGTGAACTATATCGGCCTGTGTCCTTTCCACGATGAGAAAACACCGTCATTCAGTGTTTCGCCATCGAAAAACATCTGTAAATGTTTCAGTTGCGGGAAAGGAGGAACTGCCGTGCATTTTATCATGGAACATGAGCAAATGTCTTATTATGAGGCATTGAAATATCTGGCCAAGAAATATAACATCGAAATTCATGAACGCGAACAGAGCGAAGAGGAAAAACAACAACAAAGTCAGCGCGAAAGTATGCTCATTGTGAATGCTTTCGTACAGGAATATTTCTCCAATACGCTCTTCAATCATGCCGAAGGACGTTCCATTGGCCTCTCCTATTTTCACGAACGGGGATTTAGAGACGACATCATCAAAAAATTCGGCCTGGGGTATTCTCTCGATCAACGCGATGCCCTCTATAATGAAGCCCGCGCAAAAGGGTATAAAAAAGATTATTTATTATCTACCGGCCTTTGTCTTGAAAACAGCAACGGACAGATAAGCGACCGTTTCCGGGGCAGGGTTATTTTTCCTGTTTACAGCTTGTCCGGTAAAGTGTTGGCTTTCGGAGGACGCATTCTGAAGAAAGACGAAAAAATGGCCAAATATGTCAACTCACCCGAGTCGGACATTTATCACAAAAGCCACGAACTGTACGGTATTTATCAAGCCAAGCAAGCCATCGTAAAACAAGACAACTGTTTTCTGGTAGAGGGATATACCGATGTCTTGTCGATGCATCAGTCAGGCATTGAAAATGTCGTTGCCTCATCAGGGACTTCACTCACACCGGGACAGATACGCCTCATACATCGTTTCACCAACAACGTAACGGTTCTTTACGACGGCGATGCCGCCGGTATCAAGGCTTCGCTGCGAGGTATCGATATGTTGCTGAAAGAAGGTCTACACATCAAAGTCGTACTCCTACCCGATGGCGATGACCCCGACTCTTTTGCGCAAAAACAGAGTGCAGCGGCATTTACGCAATATATCAAGGAGCACGAAGTCGATTTTATCCGATTCAAAACCAATCTATTGCTCGAAAGCGCCGGCCAAGACCCTGTCAAGAAGGCGGCACTTATCACCGATATTGTACAAAGTATTGCCGTGATACCCAATCAAATCGAGCGTTCGGCATACACCAAAGAGTGTAGCCAGCTGATGGAGATTGCCGAAAAAACGCTTCTTATCGGAATCAATAAAATAAGAGACAAGGAATATCAACAATTAAAAGAAGAAGAGCTCAAAGCCTCCCAAGCAAATAGCAATGTGGCGCCCGGAAGTGACTCAACGACGGAAATATCAAACACGGAGGCGGCATCGCAAAACCATGACGTAAACGAATTGTTTTTGAAAGCCACCCGAGCCACTACTTATGTCAATGATCTGACCGAAAGCACATTGATACGTTATATCATCAGATATGGCGACTTGGATCTTTTCCCGAAAGACGACAACGGTGCCATGTGGAAAGTCGCCTCTTACATTTTCCATGATCTGCAAGCCGACGAAATCAAGTTTTCCAACCCAATTTATCAAAAAATAAGAGAGGAAGCCGAAATATTGTTTTCTCAGGAAGAAAATAATTTGTCCCGGCATTTCACGACACATCCCGACCCCGAAATCAGTGAAATAGCCACCAACTGCATAAGCGACAAATACGAGTTAAGCAAGGTTCATACCAAGTACCAACATATTGCCAGCGAAGAAGAGCGAATAGTCGAATTGGTTCCCCGGGCATTGTTCGAATTAAAAGATGCTATTATCACTCAGGAAATCGGTCATATACAACAACAACTAAAAAGAGGCACGGAAAATGTCGAAGAGAAACGTTTGCTTATGCAGAAAATCTCAGAACTTTTCAAAGTAAAAGCAGCATTGGCCAAAGAGTTGGGAGAACGCACGGTGAGGCCACGATAGGAAACATAATCTATGAACATAATAGAGACACACAATATCCGAAAAAATTTCGGTACGAAAATCGCACTCAACGGAGTTTCCATTCATATTCCGCAGAACGAGATTTGCGGGTTCTTAGGACCTAATGGTGCCGGAAAAACGACACTGATGCGCATTCTCACCCGTATACTACAACCCGACGATGGCTCTATTCTGTTCAATAACCGGATATTTTGTGATAAAGACATAGTGTATATCGGGTATCTGCCGGAAGAGAGAGGCCTATACAGTTCGATGAAGATTGCCGAGCAACTGATATTTTTAGCCCGGCTCAAAGGCATTTCCCTCTCGGAAGCAAAACGACGTACTTTCTTATGGCTCGAGAAGTTCGGTCTTGATAACAGAGCCCGACATACCGTAGGTAGCCTGTCGAAAGGATTACAGCAAAAGATACAATTCATAGGAGCGATTATATGCTCTCCTCAACTGCTGATACTCGACGAGCCTTTCAGCGGCCTCGACCCTATAAGTACGACATTCATGCGAGAGGAAATCGTAACTCTGCAAAAACAGGGAACTACGGTTCTCCTTTCTACACATGACCTGAACGAAGCCTCTGCCCTTTGTTCAAATATCATCTTCATAAACGATGCCCGTGTAAGATGGCAAGGAGAACTCTCCGACATCAGAAAGCAGTACTCATCGTCTCACTACCGGTTCACAACCGAACAAGCTATAACTTTACGTGAAGAGCCGGATATGTTTTCTGTCATCGAAACATCGGGACAGGAACACATCGTTAAAAAGAACGACACGAAAACCGTTTCCGAACTTCTCTCCTTTTTATCCCGGAAATATCCATTGTCCCGTTTTGAAGAAAAAGAGACAAGCCTCCAAGAAATATTCACAAAAATCGTTATGGAACGGTTGGAAAACGGAGGGACTTTCCATGAATAAAATTTTTCTTATCACACAACGCGAATACAGGTTTCATCTCTCCCAACGGTCGTTTTGGCTGATGACCGTTCTATTGCCGTTATTATTCGCAGGCGGGTACTTTTTTTTCAAAACAAGCGATTCGGGAAACTCCAATAAAGAAATTTGGATAATAGATCGAACCGCCCTCTACGCCGAAGCTTTCACGAATTGCGATCCGGACATAAAATATATCTCTCTTCCACAAGATACCATTCCCACCGGAATCTCTCCTCTCGCAACTCTATTCATCGGCGAAGACCTTCTAAAATGCGATGGCCAGAATGTCATTTTTTACTCTTCCCATGAAGAGGGTGCATATATAAAACATCAATTAACTATACTGCTCACCGATTACCTACACCGACAAAAGCTGGCACAACTTCCCGAAGAAATACGTCGCCAAGTCGATATCGATATTGAAATATCCGATATGTCTCCCGATGAAACCATGTATCCAAAAGCGGATAACGAGAAATTCAATACACATCTAATATTCAACACATTAATATATCTGTTTATCTTTATGTACAGTGCACAAGTATTACAAAGTACGGTACAAGAAAAGAATAACAGAATGATCGAAATACTACTGACATCGGTAAAAGCCCAAGAATTGATATACGGGAAAATAATCGCTATCGGCCTTTGCGGAATCACTCAATTCTGTATTTGGGGACTCTCTCTCATTCTTATCTATTCGGTAGGACGGGAAACGATAGCATTCGATATTTCATCACATATAAATATTTACGGGTATCTCATTTTCTTACTCTGTTTTATCGGTGGATTTTTGTTATATGCCGCATTGTTTGCCATCATCGGGTCTTATATCAATCCCGAGACCGACAGCCGACAATTCGTCTTACCGGTTTCCCTATTTTCCATTCTTTCTTTTTATGTTGGAATATACAGTTTGAACGATATATATAGCCCTCTCGCAACGTGGTGTACCTATATACCCTTCACATCTCCTATCGTGCTCGTTACCCGATTTTCTTATGGTATTTCTCCGGGAGAAACACCCCTTTCCGTTTTCTTATTATTCCTTTCGGCAAGTATTTGTATACATATTGCAAGCCGTATATATCAATCTCGGATATTAACTTTCAAGAAAAGATAAAAGCCTGTTACCCGATATAAAATCCCGTCTTAAAGATTTTTTATTGAGAAATTTATTTCTATCTTTGGAGAAATTATGGATTTTACAAACGTCAATCAACAAGACGTTTGTAAAGTTGAAAACCTTAAAGAAAAACATATGACAGCGAATAAAGAAAAACTGTTCGGACAATTTCCGCCCATCTCTACTGCGGAATGGAAAGACAAGGTTATTGCCGACTTGAAAGGTGCAGATTTCGACAAGAAACTTGTATGGCGCACCAACGAGGGTTTCAATGTTCAACCGATATATCGGGCCGAAGACATCGTCGGTTTAAAAACAACCGATTCTTTGCCCGGCGAATACCCTTATGTGAGAGGAACAAAATGCGACAACGAATGGCTTATCCGTCAAGATATTTTTGTAGAGAATCCACAAGAAGCCAATCGCAAGGCTTTGGATTTATTAAATAAAGGTATTACTTCACTCGGATTCCAAATAGGACGAGACCAAATAACGCCAGAAAGCCTGGCTTCTCTGCTGAACGGAATCAATGCCGAAAAGGTAGAATTAAATTTTATTTCCTGCATAAAAAACGCATCGAAAATAGGTGAAGAGCTTTCCTCCTATTTCAAAAAACAAGGTATCGACCTACAAAAAGTCAAAGGGTCTATCGGTTTCGACCCGTTTAAACGGATATTGAAGCACGGACGGGATTTTCCCAAATACGCCGATATGGCCGAACAGGTAATAAATTCTGTTTCCGAACTTCCGGGTTATCGGGTTTTGATGGCAGATGCTTTCATGCTCAATAATGCCGGATCTTATATTACACAAGAATTGGGCTTCGCTCTGGCATGGGGAAATGAATGGCTTTCGGTTCTGACCGACAAAGGACTGTCTGTCGACAAAGTTGCAAATCGGATTAAATTCAATTTCGGAATTTCTTCGAATTATTTTATGGAAATGGCGAAATTCCGCGCCGCTCGCATGCTATGGGCCCAAATCGTTTCGGCTTACAAACCGAATTGCGATTGTGCATCAAAAATAGAGATGCATGCACAGACTTCGCGGTTCAACATGACCATATACGATGCACACGTCAATTTACTTCGTTCCCAAACCGAAACCATGTCGGCAGCATTGGCCGGAGTCAATTCCATCACTGTAACCCCATTTGACATTACTTATAAACAACCTGACGAATTTTCGGAACGTATCGCACGTAATCAGCAATTGTTGTTGAAAGAAGAATCCCATTTCAATAAAATTGTCGATCCGGCAGGTGGGTCATATTACATCGAAACTCTTACGGCCTCCATCGCCGAAGAGGCTTGGAAATTGTTCCTTGAAGTAGAAGATGCCGGCGGCTTCTATGCTGCACTCCGATCGGGATTTGTACAAAATACCGTCAATGCAGCTGCCGAATCCCGACGTACAGCTATCGCCCGCCGTAAAGAGATTCTGTTAGGGACGAACCAATATCCCAATATACACGAAACGGCACTCGATAAAATAGTTGCAGAGACGGGACACTCCTGCGGTTGCCACCACCACGAAGAGTGCACACCCGAAATGCCGGCTCTCCATACCGTTCGGGGCGCCAGTGATTTCGAGGCACTGCGTTTGGCGACCGAAAAATCGGGTAAACGTCCCAAAGTATTTATGTTGACAATAGGAAATCTGGCAATGCGGTTGGCCCGCTCGCAATTCTCCGGTAATTTCTTTGGTTGTGCCGGATATGAAATTATCGATAATCTTGGATTCGATACGGTACAAGCCGGTGTAGAGGCGGCCATCAAAGCCAAAGCCGACATCGTAGTCCTCTGTTCAAGCGATGAAGAATATGCGACATTGGCTCCCGAAGCCTATAAGCTATTGGAAGGCAAAGCTATCTTTGTCGTTGCCGGAGCACCCGAATCTATGGAAGATTTGAAAGCTCAAGGTATCACACGTTTCATAAACGTACGCAGCAATGTTCTCGAAACATTGAAAGAGTATAACACCTTATTGTCAATTTAACCGCCAACGGTTATCGAAAAACAGTATCATTATGAGACCAAATTTCAAAAATATAAATATCCGCACCGATGCATTTACCCACAGCGGACACGCGGAACTGCAAAATAACAATGCCGACTGGATAACCCCCGAACTGATTCCGGTAAAACCGATATATACCAAATCGGATCTCGAAGGAATGGAACACCTCAACTACGTTGCTGGTATCCCGCCCTATCTGAGAGGCCCGTACAGCGGTATGTATGCCATGCGTCCCTGGACGATACGTCAATACGCAGGCTTCTCTACGGCAGAAGAATCAAATGCTTTTTATCGCCGCAATCTGGCTTCCGGACAAAAAGGATTGTCGGTGGCATTCGACCTTCCTACGCATAGAGGATATGATGCCGACCACGAGCGGGTTGTGGGTGATGTCGGGAAAGCCGGCGTATCGATATGCAGTGTCGAAGATATGAAAGTTCTTTTCGACAGTATTCCTCTGAATAAAATGTCGGTATCCATGACCATGAACGGCGCTGTGTTACCTATTATGGCGTTTTACATCAACGCAGGACTGGAACAAGGAGCCAAACTCGAAGAAATGGCCGGAACTATCCAAAACGATATTCTGAAAGAGTTTATGGTGCGTAATACCTACATCTACCCACCGGAGTTCTCGATGCGTATCATTGCCGATATATTCGAATTCACCTCTCAATACATGCCCAAATTCAATTCGATTTCCATCTCGGGTTACCACATGCAAGAAGCCGGAGCAACGGCCGATATTGAATTGGCATATACGTTGGCCGACGGATTGGAATATCTTCGTGCAGGCATCAATGCAGGCATGGATATTGACACATTTGCGCCCCGGTTGTCGTTCTTCTGGGCTATCGGTATGAATTATTTCATGGAAATCGCCAAAATGCGGGCTGCGCGTATGTTGTGGGCAAAAATCGTTAAACAGTTCAATCCCAAGAACCCCAAATCTATGGCTCTGCGTACGCACTCACAAACTTCGGGCTGGTCTCTGACCGAACAAGACCCGTTCAATAACGTGGGACGTACATGTATCGAAGCCATGGGGGCAGCACAAGGACACACGCAATCTCTGCACACCAACGCACTTGATGAAGCAATCGCCTTACCGACCGATTTTTCGGCGCGTATCGCCCGAAATACCCAGATATATATCCAGGAAGAAACCTATGTAACAAAAGAAATCGACCCGTGGGCCGGTTCTTATTATGTAGAGAGCTTGACCAATGAATTAGCCCATAAAGCATGGGAACACATTCAAGAAATAGAAAAACTGGGAGGTATGGCAAAAGCTATCGAAACGGGATTGCCAAAGCTCCGCATCGAAGAAGCGGCTGCTCGTACTCAGGCTCGTATCGACTCGGGAAAACAGACAATCGTCGGTATCAATAAATACCGCCTCGAAAAAGAAGATCCTATCGATATTCTCGAAGTGGATAATACTTCGGTACGGAATCAACAAATAGCCCGTTTGAAAGAGTTGAAAGCCAATCGCGATAACGAGGCCGTAAAAGCAGCTCTCGATGCAATTACCGAATGTGTAAAAACCAAACAAGGCAATCTGCTCGATTTGGCAGTAAAAGCGGCAAAAGCAAGAGCCACACTGGGAGAAATATCCGATGCCTGCGAAGCGGTCGTGGGCCGTTATAAAGCAATCATTAGAACTATATCCGGCGTGTATTCATCTGAAACTAAAAATGATCCCGATTTCGTAAAGGCGAAAGAAATTATCGAACGATTTGCACAAAAAGAAGGTAGGCAACCACGTATCATGATTGCCAAAATGGGACAAGACGGCCACGACCGAGGAGCAAAGGTCGTAGCTACCGGTTATGCCGATTGCGGGTTTGATGTAGACATGGGTCCCCTGTTCCAAACACCGGCCGAAGCAACACGGCAAGCAGTCGAAAATGATGTTCACGTCTTGGCCGTATCATCTCTCGCAGCAGGACACAAGACTTTGATACCTCAGGTTTTTGAAGAGTTGAAAAAATTAGGTCGAGAAGATATTATCGTTATTGCTGGTGGAGTAATTCCTCCCCAAGATTACGATTTCCTGTATAATGCGGGAGTAGCTGCGATTTTCGGCCCGGGAACTCCGGTTGCCAAGTCAGCCTACGAAGTAACGAAAATTTTAATGCAAATGCGAGGCTGGGAATAGGCCGTCTTCATTATCTCCAACAGAAAAAGCCGCAATATAAAAATTGTGGCTTTTTTCGATTTCCATTCTATTTATTCTCAGACAAGGCTCAGGCTCATTAAAGGACAAGCGGGAAGACTTAAAAGTCTTCCCGCTTGTCCTTTAATCTCAAAGATTTTATTCCTGTACACCAGCAAGTTCGGGATCGATCATGATACGACCACAATACTCGCAGACGATAATTTTCTTATGCATCTTGATATCGAGCTGTCTTTGTGGCGGAATCTTATTGAAGCATCCACCGCATGCATCACGTTGGATATACACTACTGCCAAACCGTTACGCGCATTTTTCCGTATTCTTTTAAATGCAGCCAACAAGCGGGGTTCTACCTGTTGTTCCAATTTTTTGGCTTTATCTCGCAACTTTTCTTCATCTTGACGCGTTTC
>UMER01003095.1_pt1 | contig 15707 bp, 9 predicted proteins | sample 1964801 | NCBI WGS metagenome assembly UMER01 (sample SAMEA4836025, study PRJEB28245) | human gut metagenome | biome: gut microbiome; material: fecal sample | place: Denmark | collected 2008 | reverse complement strand
CCGCCACTGGCGGCGGTCGTCGCCGTTGCTCCCAGAGGGAGAGCCCTTAGCAGGCCGGGCAACTTCCTACTAGACGCCTGAGGCGTAATATGGCGTAAAAGGGCGGGCCTTGCTACAGAGGGCAGGCTCGTCTTTGTACAACCTCTCCGTCACGCCTGCGGCGTGCCACCTCTCCTTGTAGGAGAGGCTTTGGCAGTCCCAGCAAAGTGAACGGTTTCGCCAGAGGCTCCCCTACTAGGGGAGCTGTCGAACGAAGTGAGACTGAGAGGTTGTACGAAGGAAAGCCTGACCGTGAGCCGCCAGCGGGCTTGCCCTCTCCGTCATTGCTTCGCAATGACACTGCCCGGGTTGCGGCTCCCAGCGTCTGCTTCGCTGCCGCTTGCATCCTGCTGGCCGCGGCCCCAACAGCGACTCCCTGTTTCCGCCGCTGGCGGCGGTCGTCACCGTTGCTCCCAGAGGGAGAGGCACTGGCGAGCCGGGTAGGCTCACGCTGAATGAGTGAAGTTTCTTTATCTTGAAAACAGCAGTGCCCTGCTACAGAGGGCAGCAGCTTCGGAACAATATCCTTGTCAAGCTGCTGCTAATCTCTGTAGCAGGGCACTCTTTTTTGCGTTATATTAAGCTTTCCGCAGTCAGCTTAGAGCTGTCCGGCCTGCCAGAGGTGCTTCGCACCCGGGTTGCGGCTCCCAGCATCCGCGGCGCTTCGCTTGCGTCTTGCTGGCCGCTGCCCCAACAACGACTCCCTGTTTCCGCCACTGGCGGCGGTCGTCGTTGTTGCCCCCTCTGGGGGAGCTGTCACGCCTGCGGCGTGACTGAGAGGGCTACATACCCCGCCTTCTCGATGCACCTGCGTCCTTCGTCGGTGTCCAGCCAGTCGTAGACCTTCCGCTGGGGGCTGTCGGGGGCGGCGTCCGCGTGGACGACTGCGTAGAACTCGTTGCAGAGCGGGTAGCTCTCATCGGCGATGGTGTCATTGCCGGGGGTCACACCGTCCACAGCCAGCAGGCGGAGGCCGGGCTTCGAGTACATCTGGTCGATGTAGTAGTAGACCGAAAAGCCGATGGCGTTGGCGGAGTTGTTGTACTCGGCGACGCTGTCCACGAGGCCGCCCATGTCGGCGGGGGCAAGCTCGGTGGGCGCGGCCATCAGCTGGCCGTCGCCCTTGTCGATGAGCAGCTTTTTGAAGAGGGTCTGACTGCCCGAGTCCACGCCCCGTTGGAACGCCACGATGGGGGCGTCCGCGCCGCCCACGTCCTTCCAGCTGGTGATGCGGCCCGCATAAATATCCCGCAGCTGCTGCTGGGTCAGGCTCTGGACGGGATTCTCTTCGTTGACGATGAACACCAGCGCGTCCCGGCCGATGGCTTTCTGCTCGAGCTTTGCGCCGGCCTCGGCCAGCTCTTCCTTGACGTACTCGGGGGCCTCGTAGACGATGAGCAGCTGTGCGCCGTAGCCCTCGCTGTCGCTGCGGGACCAGAGGCCGAAGTTCTCCCACGCATAGGCCGTGGTGCTGACGGTGATGCTGGTCTGGGCCTCGAGAAGGTCCATGCCGGTGACATCAGCCTTCATCTGGGCCATCAGGGGGATGCAGGCCGTGGAGCCGTCGAGGCGGGGGAACTCATCCTCGGTCAGGAAGGGGACGGGCGTGTCCGCATCGGGGACGGACGCTGCCGGAGAGTCGGCGGGGGAGTCCGCCGTGCCGGTCTTGCAGGCGGTGAGCATCGCCGCCCCGAAGCCGAGGCCCATCACCCGCAGGAAGCTGCGGCGGGAGATCATCTCTTTCATATCAAAAACCTCCGTGTCAGTACAGGTAGCCCCCGCCAGCGTCGTCGCTGGGGGAGGAGAAGATGCTTTCGCGGTAGAGCCACTGGCCGGTGGAGTCCATCAGGCCGTAGTCGAAGCCCTGCCGCGCGATAAAGCAGTCGTCGGGCAGGTCATCCGGGCTGTAGCAGCTGCCAAGGCGGCGGAGAAGCAGATTGCCCCCCATGTCCAGCACATCGTAGAGGCTGCTGCCGTCACGGCTGTCCCGGCGGGCTGTGAGCACCGGGCCGCTGGCGGTGCTGGTGAGGTAGGAAGCGTAGGTGTACTGCTGGGCCTCACCGGCGGACGACCAGAGCAGACCCTCTCCGCCGTATGTCTGGATGGCGATGGTGTTGTAGTTTTCGTCGTCGTACTGCAGCAGGGCGTAGCCGTCAGGCAGGGCTGTCACGCTGATGTACTCTGCTTCTTCCACGGGCGCTGCCTCCACATCGGTCAGCAGCGCGCCGGTGGTGCCGTCGTAGACCTTGAGGATGTTGTCCGTCGTCAGCACAGCGACGTTGCCGAAGCGGTAGTCGGTATCGTACCGCTGGACGCCGATGCTCTCGCCGCTGGCGAGGTCGATGAGGGTGTAGGGGCTGTCCGGGTCATCGCTGCCGGAGAGGACGACGCAGCCGGGGGTGTAAGTGTTCACGGCCCAGTCGAAGCGGCCCAGCTCCACGGCCTCGCCGCCGTTCAGATCGTAGAGGACGGAGCGGCTGTCCTGACGGCTCTGGAGGCAGGCGACGCCCACGCCGCAGGCCGAGACGGCGCTGTCCTCTTCGCCGGTGAGCAGTTCGCCGGTGGTGACGTTGTAGAGGGCTTCGCGGGCGATGCCCCAGTCTGAGCCGCGGAACCAGCTCAAATCGAGCCAGTCGGCAAAGCCGCCGCGGTACGATGCGAGGGAGCTGGCCGTGCAGCCGTCCTCCCGCAGCAGCACATTGCCCTCCCGGTCGGTGATGAGGACATACTGGTGGAGCGGCTGGTCGGGGTCGTCGTAGGCGTAAGTAAGGCCCTCGGGCAGGTCGTAGCAGTTGAAGACGAGGCGCTGGCCGCCCTCGTCCACCACGAGACAGTCGAGCGCTGTTTCGGGTACGGGAAGCTGGGCGCCTGTGGCGAGGTCGTACACCCGAGTGCCGCCGGTGGTGCCGTTCTCGAAAGCCCAGACGTCGGCGGCATCGTTCAGGATGAGCAGCCCGCCCGAGAGGGTGGCGTTCACGGCGTAGGGGAAGGTCATGACGGAATTGCCGTCGGCGTCGTAAAGGGTGGAAGTGCGGTCCTCCGTGCCGGGGGTGGAGTGGGCCACGAGGTAGTGGCCCGTCTCGCCGGTGAGGGTGTCCTTCAGCAGCTGGATGCTGTCGGAGCTGCTGGCTTTGTAGAGCACCCTGCCGCCCCGGAGGATGGTGCCGCCGCCGTTCCCGGCGTAAGAGTAGAGGTAGTGGAGCGAGTCGTCGCTGAGCCATGCGTCGCTGTAATACTGCGGGGCCTGCGAGGACGCCGTCCCCTCGTGCCGGGGCGACGCCGCAGGCAGCAGTGAACAACTCGCCAGCAGCCCGCCCGCCAGCACGAGGCAGGCGGCGCGGCGGCTGAGTCGAAGCAGAGTGGTCTTCATAGAAACACCTCACAGTCTCCCAGAATTTGACTTTCCCATCTATAGTATATACGAAAGACCCGGACATTTCATTGCAGAAATGTGGCCGGGTCTGGTTACAGTTTTATGACAAGCTTATTCTTCGTCCCCCTCTTCCTTCAATTCCTTCAGGAAGGGCAGCAGGAAAGGCACCGAGATGCAGAAGGTGAGGCCATCGGCGATGGGCTGGCACAGCTCGATGCCGCTCAGGCCCCCGATGCGGGGCAGGGTGAGGATGAGCGGGATGAAGCAGACACCCTGACGGCAGCAGGCGAGGAAGGTGGCCCGGCCCGACTTGCCGATGGACTGGAACATCATATTCGTCACGATGATGACGGGCTGTAAGAACATGGCGACGCACTGATACCGCAGGGCGGGCAGAGCCACGGCAGTGACCTCGGGGTCATCGCGGAAGAGGCGGATGAGGGGCTCGGCGTTGAACCAGCAGAGGGAGTTGAGCACTGCCATAAAGACGAAAGCCGTCGAGATGGTGAAGATGGCCGCTTTCCGCACCCGGGCAAAGCGGCGGGCGCCGTAGTTGAAGGCCGCTACAGGCTGCAGGCCCTGTCCGACGCCGATAGCCACCGACAGCACGAACTGGAAGATGCGGGACACGATGCTCATGCCGGCCACGGCGGCGTCGCCGTAGCTGCGGGCGGCGACGTTCAGCAGCATACTGCCGATGCTGTTCAGGCCCTGACGGCCGAAGCTGGGCGCACCGTTGAAGAAGATCTGCCCGAAGTCCCGGGCGCTGCGGGTGACCTGGGTGATGCGGAATCGGCTGACGGTCTTGCCCCGCAGGAACATGGAAAGCAGGATGCAGAAGCTGATGCTCTGGCTCAGGGCGGTAGCCGTGCCTGCGCCGCCGGTCCCCATGCCGAGGCCGAAGATGAAGACGGGGTCCAGCACGATGTTGAGCACACCGCCGGTGACGAGGCCGATCATGGCGAAGCTGGCCTTGCCCTCGTAGCGGAGGATGTTGTTCATCACGAGGCTCGACATCATGAGCGGGGCCGCGATGAGGATGGGCCGCGCGTAGGCGCAGGCGTGGGGCAGGATGGTGTCGGTGCTGCCCAGCAGCATCATGAAGTCGGGCAGGGCAGCGAGACCGAGAACGGCCAGCACTGTGCCGAAGGTCAGCGCCGTGAAGAAGCTGGTGGAGGCGAATTTTGTGGCCGCGTGGGTGTCCTGACTGCCGAGGCTGCGGCTGATGATGCCGCCCGCGCCGTGGCCCAGCATGAAGCCGAGGGCCTGAATGATGGCCATCAGGCTCGACACGACGCCCACCGCGCCCGACGCGCTGGTAGACAGCTGGCCCACAAAAAAGGTGTCGGCCAGATTGTAGATGCTGGTGATGAGCATACTCAGGATGGTGGGGGCCGCGAGGCCGAGAATGAGCTTCGGCACGGGGGTCTGGGTCATTTTCTCGAACTGGAGCCTGCTGCGCTCCAGCTCGGCGGCGTCGGTGCGGGGGGAAGACGGCATGAAGAGATACCTCACTTTCGGAAATCAAAGAAAATACCGCTCTTTGCGCAAAGAACGGGTAAAATGCAGATATACAATAAAGTATAGCGCAGATCGTGGGAAATGTCGAGATGGCGGCACTGCACCAGCGGCGGTCGGCTCCGTTGAAAAAAGTTAGGGTATTGAGTGCAAAAGCAGGAGAAAATGGAATGCCTTTTGGCAAATTTGCCAAAGAAAGGTCGAATTGCTTGTAAAAAATCACGTCGAGTGGTATAATTTATGGAAAGAAACAAAAGCGCGAAGACAAAAAACAGCGCAGAGAAGAGTTCCGGGGAGATCCTGCCCCGGGATAAGGAGGGAAATCTTATGAAATCTGTGGCACAGACCATCATTGAAGCAGACCGCTTCTACACCATCGCCGCCAAGACCGGCAGCGTCATTCAGGCTGTGGAGAGCGTCAAGGACGGCGGCAACATCCGTCTGGGCAGGTACGAGCGCAAGCCCGAGCAGGAGTGGGCTTTCGTCCGCGAGGGCGACGGCGTTTACCGTATCCGCAACCGCGCCTCCGGCAAGCTCATCGACCTGATGATGACCGGCACCGCCAACGGCACCTGGCTCCACCTGTGGGAGGACGTGGGCGGAACTTCCCAGATGTGGAAGATGGAGCCCACCCCGGCCGGCACCGTCCGCCTGCGCTCCATGTGGGCTGCCGGCAAGTGCATCGACACCGTGGGCATGGGTACTGCGGACGGCGCTGTGCTCCAGATCTGGCAGGAGACTGCCGGCGAGGACCAGCTGTGGACCATCTCCGAGGTGAAGGACCGCGCAAAGCACGCCTCCAAGGCGGAGGAAAAGCCCGCTGAGGTCAAGGCCGAGGCCGCTGCTCCCACCGAGGAAAAGCCGGCTGAGGAAAAGGCTGCACCTGCCGCGAAGAAGACCACCAGAAAGCCTGCGGCAAAGAAGACCTCCGCCAAGACTGCTGCGAAGTCCGCTGGGGCAAAGGCCGAAGCCGCACCCGCCAAGGCCGAGGAAAAGCCCGCCGAGGCCGCTCCTGCCGCAAAGCCTGCCCGCAAGACCGCTGCCCGTAAGAAGACCACGAAGGCCAGCAAGTAAGCTTTTTACATAGAGAGCTTGCCCGGCAGAAGCCCTCTCCGTCACCTTCGGTGACACCTCTCCCAGAGGGAGAGGCACTGGCGTGACGGTAAAGCCCACGCTGGACGAGCAAAGTTTCTTTATATCAAAAACAGGAGTGCCCTGCTACAGAGGGCAGCAGCTTCGGAACAATGTTCCTTGTCAAGCTGCTGCTAGCCTCTGTAGCAGGGCACTCTTTTTTGCGTTATATTAGGCTTCCGGCGGTCAGTTCAGAGCTGCCCGGCCTGCCAATGGCTCCCCCTCCGGGGGAGCTGGCGCGAAGCGCCTGAGAGGGCAAGGATGCTGCCAAACAGCTCTTATACTGCGATACTATCGCTCTGACAAAGAGCCTGCCTATCGCTGTGCGGCGGCTCTTTCGCCACGGGTTTGCCCTCTCCGTCACCTTCGGTGACACTGCCCGGGTTGCGGCTCCCAGCGTCTGCTTCGCTGTCGCTCGCATCCTGCTGGCCGCGGCCCCAACAGCTCCTCCCTGTTTCCGCCACTGGCGGCGGTCGTCGCCGTTGCTCCCAGAGGGAGAGGCTTTAGCGAGGGTCAGTGCCCCATCTTGCCCTTCTTGAACTTCAGCGCCGCTGCGATGAAGCCCTTGAACAGGGGATGTGCGCGGTTGGGACGGCTCTTGAACTCGGGGTGGAACTGTGCGCCGAGGTGGAAGTCACGGCCCGGCAGCTCCACGGTCTCCACAAGGCGGCCGTCGGGGCTGGTGCCGGAGATGACCAGACCGGCGTCCTGCATCTCCTGACGGTAGTCGTTGTTGAACTCGTAGCGGTGGCGGTGGCGCTCCCAGATCTCGCTCTGGCCGTAGCACTCGGCCATCTTGGTGCCGGGCAGGACGGTGCAGGGGTACTTGCCCAGACGCATGGTGCCGCCCTTGGGGATGTTGCCCTGCTGGTCGGCCATCAGATCGATGACGTTGTGATGACCCTCGGGGGTGAACTCGCTGGAGTTGGCGTCGGCGTAGCCCAGAACGTGGCGGGCGAACTCCATGACCATGATCTGCATACCGAGGCAGATGCCGAAGTAGGGGACATCGTTTTCGCGGGCGTACTGTGCGGCCTGTATCATGCCTTCGATGCCGCGGTCGCCAAAGCCGCCGGGGACAATGATGCCGTCTACGTCCGCAAAGGCTTCCCTGCAGGCTGCCTGGTCGGGCAGGTCCTCGCTCTCGACCCACTTGATCTCCACCTGGCTGTCGTTCTCGAAGCCGGCGTGGTAGAGGCTTTCCATGACGGACAGATAGGCGTCATGCAGCTTGACGTACTTGCCCACGAGGGCGATGGTGCAGGTCTTGCTGCGGGTGGCGATCCGGGCCAGCATCTCTTTCCACTCGGTGAGGTCGGCGGGGGGAACATCCAGATGCAGCTGCTTGACCACCACGTCGTCGAGGCCGCCGGTGTGGAGCATCAGCGGACACTGGTAGAGGCTGGGCATGGTCAGGTTCTCGATGACGCACTCCGGCTTGACGTTGCAGAAGGTGCTGATCTTCCGGCGGATGTCGCTGCCCACGCTGCCGTCGGCGCGGAGGATGATGATGTCGGGGCTGACGCCCATGCCCTGCAGCTCCTTGACGGAGTGCTGTGCGGGCTTGGACTTGTACTCGTCGGAGCCGGAGATGTAGGGCACCAGCACCACATGGATGAAGCAGCAGTTCTCCTTGCCCTGCTCGAGGCCCACCTGACGGATGGCCTCGAGGAAGGGCTGGCTCTCGATGTCGCCGGTGGTGCCGCCGATCTCGGTAATGACCACATCGGCCTCGGTGGAAGAGGCCAGATTGTAGATATAGCTCTTGATCTCGTTGGTGATGTGGGGGATGATCTGGACGGTCTGGCCGAGGTAAGCGCCCTGGCGCTCCTTGTTCAGCACGTTCCAGTAGACCTTGCCGGTGGTGAGGTTCGAATACTTGTTCAAGTTCTCGTCGATGAAGCGCTCGTAATGGCCCAGGTCCAGGTCGGTCTCGGTGCCGTCGTCGGTGACGAAGACCTCGCCGTGCTGCAGGGGGCTCATGGTACCCGGGTCCACGTTCACGTAGGGGTCCAGCTTCTGGCTGGCCACCTTGAGGCCGCGGCACTTCAGCAGTCGGCCCAGAGAGGCGGCGGTGATGCCTTTGCCCAGACCGGAGACGACGCCGCCGGTCACGAAAATAAACTTTGCCATAATGGTTCTCCTCTAATTTACAGATATTCTTTGCCGTGAATAGCACGATAAGCAGATACTTTCCCTCAGTGGGGGCGCAATACGGATTATTGCGCGGGGTCGTAGGAGTCCAGTATCTCCTGCGCGACCTCGGCGCGGTCGCGCCGGGTGTCCATCGCTTTTTTCTCAATGTAGCGGTGCGCCTCGGCCTCGGTCATGCGGCCCAGCTCGATGAGGCAGCACTTGGCGCGGCTCACCAGCCGCACCTGCGCCAGCTTTTCCTGCATCCGCTGATTCTCCTGCCGCAAAAGCAGGAGGCGGTGGTTGCTGGCGGCGGCCATGTGGATGGCCTGCAAAAAGAAGGTGTTGGAGAAGGGCTTTGTGACCAGCAGAACGCCTTCTTCGCTCAGCGGGGTCAGAAGCTGCTCGGCGGCTGCGGCCTTGGCCAGAAATATCACACCGGCATCCGTTTTCTCCACGGCGTCGGCGCACAGCTCGTGGCCGAACTCATCCGGCAGCGGAGAGTTGACCACGATGAGCTCAAAGTCGGATTCCAGCATCCTCCGCCGCGCCTCCGCCGCACTTGGTACGATGATGGGCCGCGCATAGCCCAGCTCCGTCAGGCGTGCGGAGATATATTCGTTGGAGCTTGCGCCCGCGCTTACGATCAGGGCACGTCCCATTCGGCTCACTCCTTTCCTATGTCATTCTGCATCAGATGGCATTGAAGTAGTGGACGCGCTCATATTCGGCGGGGTCGGAGGCGTTCTTGAGCGCCTCGCAGCGGCGCAGAGCCTCGGCATAGTAGCGGCGGCTCAGCTCGTCGGGCAGGAATTTGTGAAGGAACTCGCTGTTCTTGGCCACCTCGACGGCCTCTTCCAGCGAGGCGGGCAGGGTCTCGAGGTCGAGACCGGCGGCTTCGTCCGGGATGAAGAGGTTGCGGTTGACAGGGGCAGACAGCTCCATCCGGTTCTCGATGCCGTCGAGGCCTGCTGCCAGCACGAGGCCGATGGCGAGGTAGGGGTTGCAGGCGGGGTCGGGGCTGCGCAGCTCCATCCGGCAGTTGTCGCCCTTCACCTGCGGGATGCGGACCAGCTGGCTGCGGTTCTGGCGGCTCCAGCTCACATAGCGGGGGGCCTCGTCGCAGCCGAAGCGGAGATAGCTGTTGGGCAGGGGATTCGTGAAGGCCGTCAGCTCCCGGCTGTGGCGGAGGATGCCCGCCATGAAGCTGCCCGGGATGCTGTCGGGGGCGATGTCGCCCTCAAAGAGGTTCTTGCCGTCCATGGTCAGCGAGAGGTTGATGTGGAGGCCGCTGCCGGCCTGGTCGGGCAGGGGCTTTGGCAGGAAGCTGGAGTGGAAGCCGTTGCTGGCCGCCACGGCCCGGACGATCTGCTTGAACAGGAAGATGTTGTCGGCGGTCTTGAGGGGGCCGGCGTAGTGGAAATCGATCTCATTCTGGCCGTGGCCGTTCTCGTGGTGGCTGTGCTGGGGGGCGAGGCCCATCTGCTCCATGGTCAGGCAGATGTCCCGGCGGATGTTCTCGCCGGCGTCCAGCGGCGCTACGTCGAAATAGCCGCCTGCGTCGATGGGGATGCGGGTGGGACGGCCCCGGTCGTCATTCTCGAAGAGATAGAACTCGCACTCGGTGCCGACGTTGCAGCGCAGGCCCAGCTGCTTGAACCGGCGGTTGATGTCCCGCAGGAAGCCGCGGCAGTTGCCGCCGAAGGGGGTGTTGTCCGGCTTTTCCACGTCGCAGAAGAACTGCATCACCCGGCCCTCAGCCGTGCGCCAGGGCAGGATGGTCATGGTGGACAGGTCGGGCCGGAGGAGCAGGTCGCTCTCCTCCACGTGCATGAAGCCCGCGATGGCGCTGCCGTCGAAGCAGACGCCATCTTCCAGCGCCTTGGGAAGGTCGCTTGCCAGCACGGCGATGTTCTTCTGGAAGCCGAAGATGTCACAGAACGCGAAGCGGACAAATTTTACGTTGTTGTCCTCGACGAAATCGAGGATGTCCTGCTGTGTCGTATAACTCATAGGTGTGTGTCCTCTGAAAAAGTATGTCTTCTTAAAAAACGCCTAAAGGCCTGCCTCTGTACAGAGGCAGGTCTTCAGGCTGGTGTAAGAAATAGGAAAAGGAGAATGGCTCAGATAAGCGCCTCAGCCGGTGGTGCTTTATTCTACGCTGGTATGTGAAGATCAGACGTAGTAGAGCATCTTGCTGTAGCTGGGCAGAGGCCAGTAGTCCTCGCCGCAGATGGTCTCGGCGTCGTCGGCGGCGGCGCGGAGGGCGTCCATCTTGGGCAGAACGTCGTCGTGGAAGGCGACGGCCTTTGCGCTCTCGTCGGAGAGGGCCTTTGCGGCATCGACGGCGGCCTGCAGCTCGTCCACAGCGTCGCTCATGGCGTCGGCGTCGGCGGACAGGCGGGTCAGTGCCTTCGTCTCACTGCGGACGCTCAGGCTCTCGCTGACGGCCAGCTTGGAGGCGGCGGTGTTGGCGACCTCACTCATGTAGGCGTTGACGGCGGGCAGCAGCTGCTTGCGGGCCATCTCCAGCATGGTCAGGGCCTCGATGTTGATGATCTTGGAGTAGTGCTCCATCTCAACCTCGTAGCGGCTCTCCATCTCGACCTTGGTCAGGACGCCGAAGTCCTCCATCAGGGCGATGTTCTTCGGCTCGATGAGGGCGGGCAGAGCGGCGGGGGTGTTCTTCTTGTTGGGCAGACCGCGCTTTGCTGCTTCCTCTTCCCACTCGGCAGTGTAGCCGTTGCCGTTGAAGATGACGCGGCGGTGGTCGCGGATGGTGCGCTTGACGAGGGCGATGGCGGCGCTGGTGAAGTCGTCGGCCTTCTCCAGCTCGTCAGCGTAGCCCTTCAGCTCCTTGGCGACGGCAGTGTTCAGGATGGTGTTGCAGTCGCTCAGGTTCTCGGCGGAGCCGGGCATACGGAACTCAAACTTGTTGCCGGTGAAGGCGAAGGGAGAAGTACGGTTGCGGTCGGTGGTGTCCTTGCTGAACTTGGGCAGGACATCGACGCCGAGGTCCATCTTCATCTTGACGGGGCCGGCGTAGGGAGAATCGGAAGCGATGGCGTCGATGACGGCTTCCAGCTCTTCGCCCACGAAGATGGAGATGATGGCCGGAGGTGCCTCGTTGGCGCCCAGACGGTGGTCGTTGCCGGGGGTGGCGACGGAGGTGCGGAGCAGGTCGGCGTACTCATCGACAGCCTTGATGACGGCGGCGAGGAAGACCAGGAACTGCAGGTTCTCCATGGGGGTGTCGCCCGGGTCCAGCAGGTTCTCGTGGGTGGTGGACATGGACCAGTTGTTGTGCTTGCCGCTGCCGTTGACGCCCTCGAAAGGCTTCTCATGCTGCAGGCAGACCAGACCGTACTTGGGGGCCAGCTTCTTCATCATCTCCATCGTCAGCAGGTTGTGGTCGATGGCGACGTTGGTGGTGTCGAAGATGGGGGCCAGCTCATGCTGGCAGGGAGCTACCTCATTGTGCTTGGTCTTGGCGGGGACGCCCAGCTTCCACAGCTCTTCGTCCAGCTCCTTCATGAAAGCGGAGACCTCGGGGCGGATGACGCCGAAGTAGTGCTCTTCCAGCTCCTGACCCTTGGCGGACGGTGCGCCGAAGAGGGTGCGGCCGGTGAGGATGAGGTCCTGACGGGCCTCGTAGTCTTCCTTCTTGATAAGGAAGTACTCCTGCTCGGGGCCGACGGTGGTGGAGACGTAATCCACGTCCTTGCCGAAGAGCTTCAGGACGCGGACGGCCTGATTGGACAGCGCGTTCATGGAGCGCAGCAGGGGAGTCTTCTTGTCCAGCGCCTCGCCGGTGTAGCTGACGAATGCGGTGGGGATGCAGAGAACGTCGTCCTTCACAAAAGCGAAGCTGGTGGGGTCCCATGCGGTGTAGCCGCGGGCCTCACAGGTGGCGCGCAGGCCGCCGGAGGGGAAGGAAGAGGCGTCGGGCTCGCCGCGCACCAGCTCCTTGCCGTTGAACTCCATGATGGCGGTGCCGTCGCCCACGGGGGAGACGAAGCCGTCATGCTTCTCGCTGGTAATGCCGGTCAGCGGCTGGAACCAGTGGGTGTAGTGGGTGGCACCCAGCTCCATGGCCCAGCGCTTCATGACGCTGGCCACGACGTTTGCCACCTCGATGTCCAGAGGTGCGCCCTTGTGCAGGGTCTTCTCGAGGCTCTTGTAGGTAGCGCTGGGGAGGCGCTCCTTCATGACGTGCTCGTTGAACACCTTGCTGCCGTAGATCTCCATAACATTTGCTGCCATAAATCCTACTCCTTACTTGAATTGAAATACTTCAGCTGGTCGCGGATTTTTACGCGGAAAGAGGCGGGCTCTCCCGCGAAATATCGAGTTAAACGAAACGACGCTGCGAGTCAGGAGGTGACTCACAGCGTCGTTGCTGTCTATGCGTTGATTATAGCCGAACGGGGCGAAAAACGCAATAGACAGATTTGACGATTCTGCACAAACTGACTCCCGATTTTTTGGAGTATTGCGCGGATGGTATGACTATTGCGGGCAAAGGCTCCCCCTTTGGGGGAGCTGTCACCGGAGGTGACTGAGAGGGCAAGGACGCTGACAGAGAAATACGGACGTATCGATAACATCACTCTGACAAAGGGTCTGCTCATCGCTGTGCGGAGACTCTATCGTACCGGGCTTGCCCTCTCCGTCATTGCTTCGCAATGCCACCTCTCCCAAAGGGAGAGGCTTCAGATGACCTGAAACAGGAAAAACTTCAGATAGTTCGTCTCCGGCACGCCCCAGAGGATGGGGTGGTCGGGGGCCTGCTGGCGCACTTCGATTTGGCGCAGCTGGCGGTGAGCGTCCTTTGCGGCGGAGCGCAGCATCTTGATGAACAGCTCCTCGGTGGCGAAGTGAGAGCAGCTTGCCGTGGCGAGGTAGCCGCCCCGGGGCAGAAGCTTCATGGCCCGGTAGTTGATCTCCTTGTAGCCCCGCATGGCGTTTTCCACCGTGCGGCGGGCCTTGGTGAAAGCCGGCGGGTCGAGGATGATGAAATCGTAGGGGTGGCCTTCTTTTTCGAGGCGGGGCAGAAGCTCGAAGGTGTCCTCGCAGAGGAAATCCATGTTGGTCAGGCCGTTGCGCTCCGCGTTCCGCTGAGCCATGGCGATGGCGTCGGCGCTGATGTCCGCTGCCGTGACCCGGGCTGCGCCGCCGCTGGCTGCGTTGAGGGCAAAGCTGCCGGTGTGGGTGAAGCAGTCCAGCACGGTGTGGCCGACGGCGAGGCGGGCGACTGCCCGGCGGTTGTACTTCTGGTCGAGGAAGAAGCCGGTCTTCTGACCGTTCTCGAAATCGACGTGGTAGTAGACGCCGTTCTCGCAGATCTCGGTCTGGGTGGAGGCGGGGTGGCTCTCACCCGGCAGCTCGAACCAGCCCTTGCTCTGCTCGAGGCCCTCTTTGGCCCGCAGAGCCTCGTCGTTCCGCTCGTAGATGCCGTCGATGGTCTGGCCGTCGGCCCGCAGGACTTCGGCGAGGAGGGGGAAGAGGACAGGCTTCAGCTTCTCCATGCCGACGCTGAGGGTCTGGGTGACGAGGATGTTGTTGAAGCGGTCCACGGTCAGGCCGGGGAACTGGTCGGCCTCGCCGAAGATGACCCGGCAGGCCGAGAGGTCGGCGGGCTCGAGGACGGTCTTGCGGTAGGCCCAGGCGTACTCGACGCGGCGGCGCCAGAAGCTGGCGTCGAAGGTGTCGTTGGCGTTGCGGGAGATGAGGCGGACGCGGATCTTGCTCTTGAGAGAGACGAAGCCGGTGCCGAGGTAAGCGCCCTTCGGGCTCACCACGTCGGCGAGGGTGCCGTTCTCAGGCTCTGCCTCCGGGAACTCGAGGATGTCGTTCTCGTACACCCACGGATGCCCGCCCACGAGGCTGGCCTCGGCTTTTTTGTTTACTTTATAAATAGGATAGCTGCGTTCTGATTTCATGGTTGCTCCTTTTAGAAAGAATGCTGGCCCGGCAGAAGCCCTCTCAGGCGCTTCGCGCCAGCTCCCCCAGAGGGGGAGCCTCTGGCGTGTCGGACAGGCCAACGCTGGACGAATAAAGTACGATGTATCGGAAACAGTAGTGCTCCGCTGTCTGGATTCACGGCAGCTTGACAAGGTGCGCTTGTTCAGAAGCTGCTGCCCTCTGTAGCAAGGCCCGCCCTTTTGCGCTCTATTGGGCTTTTGGCGTCCAGCTCAGAGTGGACCGGCCCGCCAGTGGCTCCCCCCTTGGGGGAGCTGGCGAGCGAATGCGAGACTGAGAGGGCTAACTCACCATTTATAATACCATAAAAATATGTTAGAATAAATACAAAAACCGCCGAAAGGAAGGAAAACATCATGGAGATCGAGCGCAAGTGGATGGTAAACGGCTGGCCGGAGGGGCTGGCGCTGAAAGAGGAGTTTGCCATGCGGCAGGGCTACATCAGTGTGCGGCCCACCGTCCGCATCCGGGAAGAGGCCCTGACGGGAGGCAAGACCCACTACGTCCTCTGCTTCAAGTCGGGCAGCGGGCTGGCAAGGGAAGAGATCGAGCGGGACATCGACCCCGAACTTTTCAATGACCTCGAGACCAAGATCATCGGCAGGCCCCTCATCCCGAAGCTCCGCCGCAGCTACCTGCTGCCGGACGGTGCGGTGCTGGAAGTGAATCATGTGGACGAGGGCCAGCCGACGGAGTTCTGGTACGCCGAGGTGGAGTATCCCACGGTAGAGGCAGCCCGCAGCTGGCAGCCCGCCGCCGTGGGCCTCGCGGACTACCTCAGCGACGAAGTCACCGACCAGCCCGGCCAGAGCATGGGGGCTTACTGGGAGCAGACCCGGGGCTGAACCGACGAAAGTTGTGGAAAAACCTTGAAGATTATGATATGATGGTCGTATCACGCATACTGCGGCCCCGGACGGGCCGGGAAAGAAGGAAACAACTACGAAACGACCCAAATTCACGCTGTCTGTGCAGTACAACTCCCCGGTCATCCTCACGTTTTTCCTCCTCTCGCTGGGGGTGCTGTTCCTGGGCCAGTACACCGGCGGCTGGACGACCACCCATCTGTTCAGCGTCTACCGTTCCTCGCTGAAAGACCCGCTGTTTTACATCCGGCTCTTCGGCCATGTGCTGGGCCACGGCAGCTGGGACCATTTCCTGAACAATATGCTGCTTCTCCTCGTCGTCGGCCCGCCGATGGAAGAAAAGTACGGCAGCCTGCCCCTGCTCAAAGGCATCCTGCTCACGGCTCTCATCTCGGGCGTTCTGCAGTGTGCGTTGTTCCCCCGCACGGCGCTGCTGGGCGCGTCGGGCATCGTCTTCATGCTCATCATGCTGGCATCCCTGTCCGGCTTCTCGGGCGGCATCCCCGTCACCATGCTGCTGGTGGCGGCGCTCTATCTGGGCCAGCAGATCTATGACATCATCTTTGTGCGGGACAACGTGGCCAACTTCATGCACATCGTCGGCGGCGTCTGCGGCACAGTGTTCGGCTACGTCAATGCGGGGCTGCGCAGGAAACGGAAACACT